>Ga0207694_10001299_pt1 | contig 21521 bp, 7 predicted proteins | sample KBSC34metaG_FD_184353 | JGI IMG/M metagenome (GOLD analysis project Ga0207694, IMG submission 184353) | Corn rhizosphere microbial communities from Kellogg Biological Station, Michigan, USA - KBS C3-4 metaG (SPAdes) (version 2) | ecosystem: Host-associated > Plants > Roots > Rhizosphere > Soil... | reverse complement strand
GGGATTGTCCACGTGCGTCACCCGGCCGCGGAAGCGGGTGTCGCCGTAGGTGAGCAGGGTCTCGTTGCCGAGCGCGTCGACCACGCGCTCCGGCATGCTGTTGTCGAGCTTGGGCTGGATCCAGAACTTGGTCACGTCACGCACGTCGCTGTCCGGGCGCGGCCCGTCGAGGAGCGTGTAGACGCTGTCGAAGCGCGCCGGCGTGGGCGAGGCGCCGCGCGACTCGCCGGGGGTGATGCGCACGATCACGTCGTCCACGTCGCCCGCGGCGCCCAGCTCCAGCTGCCCGCGCAGCACCTTCCCCGAGGCGTCGTAGCCGTAGCTCGTCCAGGCGCCGCGGCGGTTCATCCGCCGCGTCACCCGCCTCCCCGTCGCGTCGTAGTCGAAGGTGACCAGCGAGTTGTCGGGGTCGCGGATGGTGCGGATGCGCGTGTCGGAGTCCTGCGCCCCGACAATCGCGGTGCGCGTGGTGCCGCCGCTCACCAGCCGCACCTGCCAGAGCTTCGTCGTCCCGCCCGACGTGCCGTAGTCGAAGTGGTAGACCGCGGCCCCCGGGGTGCTGATCGAGTCCAGCCCGTTCGTGCCGTAGTAGAAGCGCGTCAGCTGGCCCAGGCGGTTCAGCGTGCTGTCCTGCGCCCCCGAGGTGCCGAAGACCACGTGCAGGCCGCCGGGAAGGAGCCGCACGTAGCGGATGGCGCCCTGCGCATTGGTGCGCTTGCGGATGGTGTCCGGATGCTCGGGATTGGGAGCCACCCAGGTGGAATCGTTCATCATCGCGTACACCTGCGCGCTGCCGTCGCCGCCCACCCAGAGCTTGCGTCCGTCGGCCAGGTGCTGGATCGCTTCCAGCCCCGCCACCCACCACCCCGCGCCGAAGCGGCTGGTGCTGCGGTTGACGTAGATGAACTCGTAGCCCTGGCTGAGCACCCCCGAAATGCCGCCGCGCCAGGCGGTGAGGTCCACCGTGGCGGAGTAGAGCCCGGTGGGCAGGTCGCTCATGTCGGCGCTGTACACCAGCCGCCGCACCTCGCCCGAGGGCCAGTCGGTCGGGGTGAAGCCGGCCCAGCGCTGACGGCCCAGGCTGCGCCCGCCGGCCAGCGTGACCGTCACCCACACGCTGTCCAGCGGCGGCTTCGACGCGCTCGCGGTCAGGCTGTAGATGAGCCGCGCCCGCGGCTCGGCCACCCCACTGTTGTAGAGGAGCACCGGCGCGCGGCCGCGGCTCATGGTCCTGACCGCCGGCAGCGCGTGCGCCAGCCGCAGGTCGCCGCACTCGCTCGCGGCGTTCCCCGGCAGCGCCACCGTCACGCAGAGGCTGCGCATGGGGAAGGAGACAGGCTGCGTCATCACCTGCACGTCGACCCATCCGCCCGCCGTCTCGCTCCCGCCGGAGCGCACGGCGTTGAGCCGCACGCGCCCGGTGGTCCCCGTCGCCCCGTAGGTCACGCTCACCTGCGCCGACTGCGTGGGCGCGAGCGTCACCGAGCCCGCCGACGCCGTGCACCCGGTGGCAGACCCTTCGCACACGGCCGTCAGCGTGTAGGTCGCCGAGGCCGTGCCGCCGTTCCAGAGGGTGAAGCTCTGCACCTGCCCGCTGGAGCCGTTGGCCACGTACGCCGTGCCCCCCGCGGGCTCCATCAGCGGCGTGTACGTCGGCGGCGGCGGGGTGAGCGCGTAGACGTAGGTCGCGCTCGCCGTCCCCGTCCCCCCGCCCCCGCCCTTGGAGGCGACGAGCGTGTGGGTGCCGAGCGAGAGCGTCACGTTGCCGCTGGAGGTATAGCAGCCGTTGACCACGGTGCTGTTGGTGAAGCTCTGCGCCGTGCCGTCCAGCGTGATGGTCTCGCCGCCGGCCGCGAACGGGTACGTCCCCGCCTTGCAGAACTGCACCGTGACCGCGAGCACCATCGACTGCGCGGTGCCGTTCCAGCTGCCGTCCCCCGGCGTGATCTCCACGTCGGGCGGCGACTGGCAGGTGAGGTCCGTCGGATCGCAGGTCTGCGCCGACAGCGGACGCGGGTGCAGCAGCGCGCCCAGCGCCAGCGCCGCCGCGAACAGGTAGAGCAGGAGCCGGGGGGGTGGGATGCGGTGTGTCACGGGAGAGTGTTCCATCGGGAGGGAGGGGTACGCGCACGGCGGGATGCCGCGGCGTCGCACCTCTCCCGAAGGCAGGCCCCGCGCCATCTTCGATCAAACTATAAATGCTTGTGGGTGATGTGTTTACAAGAAACGCACAGCGCGAACGAAGCCTCGATTCGCGCGAACGACGCGAATCTTCGCGCGAATTCGCGAACGGCCGTATCACACGGAGACGCAGAGGCGCGGAGAGGGCTGCCGTGCCTCTCCGCGCCTCTGCGTGAGACCTTCTGTTCAGATGTGACTCAGCCACTCGCGTTCAGTGAGCGATCACACCTCCCTCCAATCGGCCTCGATCGTGTGGGGCCCCCTTCGTCACCTTACCGGCTCTTCTGTTACGCAGCGGCGGAGAGCACAACTTCTTGCTCGTGCCGGAGCGCTACCGCGCCGGCACTGGCGGAGCCTCCCGGACGCAGAGCCCACGCGCACGATCCCACGCACCGCCGCTGTCGAGGCACGTATCGACCGCCATGCACTGGCGAAGCCACACGGCAAGCGCGATCACGAGCAGGATGGTCACCAGCATTGCCGCGGTCAGCCTGGTGTTGCGCATTCAGTACCTGTCGAGAAGGCCGTGGGGGCGGTAGATCTGGCACACGCGCGCGCAGTCGGCGTTGGGGTTCCCACGAGCGCCTGCCCGGCCGGTGGCGTTCGCTTCGAGGTCGTCGGCGGAGTGCTTCAGCGCCTCGCCGACCGGGACGTGCTCGCCCACGACTTCCTTGGGAACATCCGTCTCTTCCCGCAGCGCTCCGAACGTCCAGGCTGCGAGGTTCCCGGTCGCTCCACGCCTCGCGGCCTCGCAGTTTGCGTGGCAATGGAAGTACTTGTCAGCGCCGATCGTATTCGCACGCCGCATGTTGTTGTAGTTGCGCTGGAAGTCGCGAGCCGACCCGGCAAGCTGCCCGTGCGGGCTTTGGTGCAGCAAGCGGTTCCACGCCTGCCGCGCCCCTGCCTTGAAGTCATCCCACTCCTGCTGGAGAGAGGCCCACCCACTGCACTCCGGTCCGAAGTGCGCGTCACGCGGAGGACACAGCCCGTAAGGATCAGAATACGTCGCCGGATCGCCCTCAGCGAACCCGTAGGCGTTCATCCCCCCCGCGAGGCCGATGGGGTCCTCCTGGGTGAAGCGGCCGGTCTGCGGGTTGTAGTAGCGGTTGCGGCGGTAGAGGAGCCCGCTGGCGTCGTGGTGGTCCTCCAGCACGTTGCCCAGCCACAGCGCCTGCTGGACGTTGGTGCTGGTGACGGAGCCGTTGCTGCGCGCACCATAGGCCCGCCAGCCCAGGATCCAGTTGGTGCCGAGACACTGGCCGGAGCCCTCGCAGTGCGTGCGCGTGCCGTCGGAGAAGACCACGTAGGGCGCGCGCCCCTGGTTGTCCCACAACGGGAACACCGCGAACGGCTGCCAGGCGTGGTAGCCCTGGACCTCGGGCCGCGTGACCAGCGCCAGCCGGATGGTGCTGAGCGGCTGGTCGATCGACGGGCCGTAGGTGTGGAGCACGCGCCCGGTGAGCGGGTTGGGGTCGTACTGGTCGGCGCCCAGCCGGCCGGTCTGCGCCGGCGCGCCGTCGTTCTCCTGCTCCGACTCCTGCATCTGGATCTCGTAGAGCGCCAGGTCGCCGTCCCAGACCGTGCGCCGCACGGTGTTGAAGGAGCAGGACCCGTAGGTAGGCGTGCCGCACCAGTTGAGGGTACGCACCCACACGCGGCGGCCCAGCGCGTCGTAGCGATACTCCTCCCACACGCTGGCTTGACCGGCGGCGGCGGAGACCGAACGCCGGTCCACCGTGCGCAGCTTGCCGTCGGAGCCGTAGTAGGAAGCGAGGTCGGCGGCGTTCTGCTGCGTGTCGGCGCCCCACTTGAACACGGTGTTCCCGGCGAAGTCGTAGGCGAACTGGTCGGTGTTGTTCCCCAGCGCCGCGCTGATCAGCCGGCCCGTGAACGGCGCGTAGGTCGACGTACCTCCCCGCGTGCCGTACGACCAGTTGTTCTCGTCCGTGCTCGAGCCGGAGCCGCTGGTGGTCTGGTAGCTGTTGCCCAGCGCGTCGTAGGCATAGGTCGAGTTCGAGCGGTCGACCTGGATGTTCCCGAAGCTCGTGGTGCCGACGGCCTGCTCGGCGCTGCTCACCAGGTGCCCGAGCCCCGAGTAGGTGGCCACCAGCGAGTCCTGCATGGCCACGTCGTTGCGGCTGGTGAGCATCTTCCCACGCCGGTCGTAGGTGAGGCGCGTCTGGCTGAGGCGACCGCCCAGGGTCGGCACGTCGAGGTTGTACTGCCGCAGCCGCCCGTCGTCGTCGTAGAGGTAGGCGTCGAGGATGGAGGCCCCGCGCTGCAGCGAGGCGAGCTGCCCGGCGTTGTCGTAGCCGTAGCGGAAGACGCTGCCGAGCGGGTCGGTCACCGTCTCCAGCGCGCCCGTCACCGCGTGGTAGCCGTAGGCGGTGGCCGCCCCGCCCGTCGGGGCGAGCTGCGACGGATGGGTGAGCGAGATCCGCCGCCCGTCCAGGTCGTAGCCGTACTGCACCACGTAGACGTGCTTCGTGGTGTCGTTGCGGGCCGCCGTCTGCACCTTCTGCGTCTCCCTCTCGAGCAGGCCACCGGGGAACCAGCTGCGGCGCACCAGGGCGTCGGCGTTGTCGGCGCGCACCAGGCGGCCCATCCGGTCGTACTCGAAGACCGAGCTGTCGGCGGGCACCAGGTAACCGCAGTTCGCCGCGTTCTGGTACTGCGGGTAGGGGTGGTAGATGTCGTACGATCCACCCGGAGTGGGGCAGGAGGTGGGCGGACGGTTCACGAGGGAGGGGATGCCGCGCCGCTCGGCGGTGTAGAGGGTGGCCGAGTGGTAGCGCACCAGCGGCCGGTTCGTCGCGTCGTAGCGGGTGCGCAGCGTATCCCCGCGGCGGGTGAGGGTCCAGATGGCGTTCCCCGCCAGGTCGAAGGCCGTGGTGTCGGCCTTCCCGTCGGGCGCGGTCTCCTTCACCTGGCGGCCGGCCAGGTCGTAGGCGAAGCGGGTGACCATGCTGCCCAGGTGGGTGGTGTCGGGAAGCGACTGGCGCGTCACCGAGGTGTCGTTGCCCTCCAGGTCGTGGCGGGTGCGCACGATCAGCCGCTGCTCCGGCGTGCCGTTCATCGCCGGGCCGATGCTCTCGGTGAGCGTGTCCTGGCCCACGGCGTCGTACACGTGCCGCGTCGTCTGCCAGGTGCCGGCGGCGATCTGCTGGCGCGTGAGCGTGTCCTGGCCCAGCTCGTCGGCCACGCTCTCGGTGCGGAAGCCGAGGTGCGACTGCACGGCGCTCAGGTTGCCACGGGCGTCGTACTCGTACGTCTCCGTGGTGCGCCCGCTCTGCCCCGTCCCTGCCGGGTAGGTGGTGGAGGCGGGGAGGTTGGGCGCGGTCGCGTCGTTCGCCGCGCGATAGGCGAAGCTCACCCGCCGCGTGGTGTCGGTGCCCGCCTGCTGCCAGAGGCGGTTGCCGGTGATCGGGTCGTAGCCGGCGAGCGACACCTCGCCCATGGGCGCCGTGGTGCGGGTGACGAAATCCGGCCAGGCGGTGCTCGCGTGCTCGTAGCGGGTGGTGGCGTCGCGCCCGTCGCGCAGCGGGTTCACGCTGACCGACGAGGCCAGGTTGCCGCGCGCGTCGTAGGTGGCGGTGGAGCTCGAGCGTGTGCTGTCGGGGAGCACGGGACTATCCACCCGGGTGACGAGGCCGCGGAAGCGGGTGTCGCCGTGGGTGAGCACGGTCTCGTTGCCGAGCGCGTCGACGATGCGCTCCGGCACGCTGTTGTCGAGCCTGGGCTGGATCCAGAACCTGGTCACGTCGCGCACGTCGCTGTCCGGGCGCGGCCCGTCGAGGAGCGTGTAGACGCTGTCGAAGCGCGCCGGCGTGGGCGAGAGGCCGCGCGATTCGCCGGGGGTGAGGCGCACGATGACGTCGTCCACGTCGCCGGCGGCGCCGAGCTCCAGCTGCCCGCGGGTCACCTTCCCCGAGGCGTCGTAGCCGTAGCTCGTCCACGCGCCGCGGCGGTTCATCCGCCTCGTCACGCGACGTCCGGACGCGTCGTAGTCGAAGGTGACCAGCGAGCCGTCGGGGTCCTGGATGGTGCGGATGCGTGGGTCGGCGTCCTGCGCCCCGATCTCCACCGTGCGCAGAGTGGCGCCGCTCGTCAGCCGCACGCGCCGCAGCTTGGTGACGCCGCCCGTGGTGCCGTAATCGAAGCGGTACATCGCGCCGCCGGGGGTCTTGATCGAGTCCAGCCCGGTCGTGTAGTAGAAGCGGGTCAGCTGACCCAGGCGGTTGATGGTGCTGTCCTGCGTCCCCGAGGTGCCGAAGACCACGTGCACGCCGCCGGGAAGGAGCCGCACGTAGCGGATGGTGCCCTGCGCATCGGTGCGCTTGCGGAGGGTGTCCGGGTGCTCCGGGTTCGGCGCCACCCAGGTGCTGTCGTTCACCACGGCGTACACCTGCGCGCTGCCGTCGCCGCCAATCCAGAGCTTGCGCCCGTCGGCCAGGTGCTGGAGCGTGTCGAGCCCCGCCACCCACCACCCCGCGCCGAAGCGGCTGGTGCTGCGGTTGACGTAGATGAACTCATAGCTCTGGCTGAGCGATCCCGGCACGCCGCTCCTCCAACCGGTCGCGTCGAGGGTGGCGGAGTAGAGCCCGGTCGGCAGGTCCATGTCGGCGCTGTAGACCAGCCGCCGCACCTCGCCCGAGGGCCAGTCGCTCGGCGCGTAGCCGCGCCAGACCTGACGCCCCAGGCTGCTCCCGCCGGCCAGGGTGACGGTCATCCACACACTGTCGAGCGGCGGCTTGGACGCGGTCCCGCTCAGGCTGAAGATGAGCCGCGCGCGCGGCGCGGCCAGCCCGCTGTTGTAGATCAGCACCGGCGCGCGGCCGCGGCTCATGGTGCGCACGGCCGGCAGCGCGTGCGCCAGCCGCAGGTCGCCGCACTCGCTCGCGGCGTCGCCCGGCAGCGCCACCGTCACGCAGAGGCTCCGCATGGGGAAGGAGACGGGCTGCGCCATTACCTGCACGTCGACCCATCCGCCCGCCGTCTCGCTCCCCCCGGAGCGCACGGCGTTGAGCCGCACGCGCCCGGTGGTCCCCGCCGCCCCGTAGGTCACGCTCACCTGCGCCGACTGCGAGGGCGCGAGCGTCACCGAGCCCGCCGACGCCGTGCACCCGGTCGCCGACCCTTCGCACACCGCGGTGAGCGTGTACGTCGCCGAGGCCGTGCCGCCGTTCCAGAGGGTGAAGCTCTGCACCTGGCCGCTCGAGCCGTTGACCACGTACGCCGTGCCGCCGACGGGCTCCATCAGCGGCGTGTAGGTCGGCGGCGGCGGGGTGAGCGCGTAGACGTAGGTCGCGCTCGCCGTCCCCGTCCCCCCGCCCCCGCCCTTGGACGCGACGAGGGTGTGGGTGCCGAACGAGAGCGTGACGTTGCCGCTCGAGGTATAGCAGCCGTTGACCACGGCGGTGTTGGTAAAGCTCTGCGCCGTGCCGTCCAGCGTGATGCTCTCACCGCTCGCGGCGAACGGATACGTCCCCGCCTTGCAGAACTGCACCGTCACCGCCAGCACCATTGTCGAGGCGGTGCCGGTCCAGCTCCCGCCTCCCGGCGTGATCTCCACGTCGGGCGGCGACTGGCAGGTGAGGTCCGTCGGATCGCACGTCTGCGCCGACAGCGGCCGCGGGTGCAGCAGCGCGCCCAGCGCCAGCGCCGCCGCGAACAGGTAGAGCAGGAGCCGGGGGGGTGGAATGCGGTGTGTCACGGGTGGTCGTCCAGCGGGAGGAGGGTACGCGCACGGCGGAATGCTGCGGCGTCGCACCTCTCCCGAAGGCAGGCCCTGCACCACCTTCGATCAAACCATAAGTAATTGTGATTGATGTGTTTACAAGAAACGCACAATGCGAACGAAACCTCGATTCGCGCGAACGACGCGAATCTTCGCGCGAATTCGCGAACGGCCTCTCACGCAGAGACGCAGAGAGGCGCGGAGAGAGCCGCCGTGCCTCTCTCCGCGCCTCTGCGGCTCTGCCGTGGCACGATCTGTCAGCCGTTCCGTTGCGGGGCTTCAGGCCGCCAGGAATCAAAGATCTGGGCAAGACTCAGCCAGCGGAGCAGGCGCCGACCCTCGGGTGTGTAATGCTCCCGCCGCGTGACGTTCATCTGCCAGAATGGTAATGTACCTTCACCGAAATGCTGGCCCGACGCCAATCCGTGCGGAACGGCCGCAGCTTCACCCAGAAGCACCGCGTTCCATACCAGAGCCAGGAATGCGGCTGCGGCAGAGCAGACCAGAATGGTCATGACACCCTCATCACAAGTGTGAATCCAAGCCTCTCAACCACCTTTGCCTCACGCCAGCTTCATGGCGCAATCGTGATTGGATGCTCGACCAACTCCTTTGTTTCCTCACTGAAGCGACGGGCCGCGCTGGCTATCGCACGTCCCATCTCCCCGAACGTCGGAGCAAAGGTGATGGTTTGCTCGACATGGACCGACACAGGGATGGGAAGATCCCTTGTACCAGCCTGCGCACTGAAGGAGCCCGTGTTTCCTGCAGCATTGGTGCTCCCAGCCGCGCCGACGCCCCATATTCCACCAGATACGCCAAAGGAAGGTCCACTGAAGGCGGTCCGGCTCTGCGACGCCCCTACCTCGACCCCGGCACCCACATCCACACCGAGCGTGCCTCCTATCCGCACATAGGGCCCCCATCCGTCTGTGCTGTTGAACAACCCCGCAGCGACGGTCGCGCCAAGGGCGATCGAAGAGGTTGCGGTAACACCGAAGAAACCGACTGTCACGGGCTTCGGCGGGCATGGCTCTTCGCCTCGCTTCCCGCACAACCCGAATGGATCAGAGTACGTGGCGGGATCGCCGTTCGCAAAGCCGTATGCGTTCATCCCGCCGGCGAGGCCGATGGGATCCTCCTGGGTGAAGCGGCCGGTCTGCGGGTTGTAGTAGCGGTTGCGGCGGTAGAGGAGGCCGCTGGCGTCGTGGTGATCCTCCAGCACGTTGCCGAGCCAGACGGCCCGGCTGGTGGTGGTGGTGTTGGTGACGGCGCCGTTGCTGCGGGAGCCGTAGGCGCGCCAGCCGAGGACCCAGTCGGTGCCCAGGCAGGCGGCGGCGCCGCTCTCGCAGTGGGTGCGGGTGGCGTCGGAGAAGACGACGTACGGAGCCCGCCCCTGGTTGTCCCAGATGGGGAAGACCGTGAACTGCTGCCACGCGTGGAAGCCGCTGCCGGCCGGTGCGTTGGCGAAGGCCATGCGGATGGTGCTGAGCGGCTGGTCGATCCCCGGACCGTAGGTGTGCAGCGCGCGGCCGGTGAGCGGGTTGGGATCGTACAGGTCACCGCCGAGCCCGCCGGTCCGGGTCGGCACGCCGTCGTTCTCCTGCTCCAGCTCCTGCATCTGGATCTCGTAGAGCGCCTGGTCGCCGTCCCAGACGGTGCGGCGCACCAGGTTCAGCGCGCAGGAGCCGTCGCTGACCCTGCTGCACCAGTTGAGCGCGCGCACCCAGACGCGGCGGCCCAGCGCGTCGTAGCGGTACTCCTCCCAGACGCTCGTGCCGTCGGCGAGGCCGGAGCGGTTGCGGCGGTCGACCGTGCGCAGCATCCCGTCGGCGCCGTAGTACGAGGCCAGGTCGGAGTAGTGCTGCTGCGTGTCGGCGCCCCACTGGAACACGGTGTTGCCGGCGAAGTCGTAGGCGAACCGGTCAATGTTGTTCCCCTGCGCCGAGCTGACGAGCCGGCCGGTGAGCGGGGCGAAGGTGGAGGTGCCGCCCTTGAGCCCCCACGACCAGGCCTGCCCGTCGATGAAGCTGTCGTTGTGCGTGGAGGTGGTGGAAGTGGAGGTGCTGCTGGTGGTTTTGTAGCTGTTCGCCAGCGCGTCGTACGAGTAGGCCGAGTACGAGGTCTCCACCTGCACGTTGCTGCCCGTGGTGGTGCCCACGGCGCGCTGCGCGCTGCTGGCCAGGTGCCCGAGCCCGGTGTAGGTGGCCACCAGCGAGTCCCGCATGACCACGGCGTTCCCGCTCGAGAGCATCTTGCCGCGGTGGTCGTAGGTGAGGCTCGTCTGGCTGATGCGCCCGCCGATGGCACTGGGGACGTCGAGGTTGTACTGCCGGAGCCGCCCATCGTCGTCGTAGAGGAACGCGTCGAAGATGGAGGTGCCGCGCTGCAGCGAGACGAGCTGCCCGGCGTTGTCGTAGCCGTAGCGGAAGACGTTGCCGAGCGGGTCGGTCACCGTCTCCAGCGCGCCGGTGACGGCGTGGTAGGCGTAGGCGGTGGCTGCCCCACCCGTCGGGGCGAGCTGCGACGGATGGGTGAGCGAGATCCGCCGCCCGTCCAGGTCGTAGCCGTACTGCACCACGTAGACGTGCTTCGTGGTGTCGTTGCGCGCGGCCGTCTGCACCTTCTGCGTCTCGCGCTCCAGCAGCCCGCCGGGGAACCAGCTGCGGCGCACCAGGGCGTCGGCGTTGTCGGCGCGCACCAGGCGCCCCATGCGGTCGTACTCGAAGACCGAGCTGTCGGCCGGCACGCGGTAGTCACACCCCGTTCCCACGTTCGGGTACTGCGGGTAGGGGTGGTTGATGTCGTACTGTCCGCCCGGGCCGGGGCAGTCGGTGGGCGAACTGTTCTCGATGGAGGGGATGCCGCGCCACTCGGCGGCGTAGAGGGTGGCCGAGTGGTAGCGCACCAGCGGGCGGTTCATCGCGTCGTAGCGGGTGCGGAGCGTATCCCCGCGGCGGGTGAGGGTCCAGATCGCGTTGCCGGCGAAGTCGAAGGCGGTGGTGTCGGCCTTCCCGTCCGGCGCGGTCTCCTTCACCTGCCGCCCCGCCAGGTCGTAGGCGTAGCGGGTGACCACGCTGTCCAGGTGCGTGGTGTCGGGGAGCGACTGGCGCTTCACCGAGATGACGTTCCCCTCCGGGTCGTGGCGGGTGCGCACGACCAGGTGCTGCTCCGGCGCGCCGTTCATCGCCGGGCCGATGCTCTCGCTGAGCGTGTCCCGGCCCACGGCGTCGTACACGTGCCGCGTCACCTGCCAGGTGGTGGCGGTGATCTGCTGGCGCTGCAGCGTGTCCTGCCCCAGCTCGTCGGCCCTGCTCTCGCTGCGGATCCCCAGGTGCGACTGCACGGCGCTCAGGTTGCCGCGCGTGTCGTACTCGTAGGTCTCCGTCGTGCGCCCGCTCTGTCCCGCCCCGGCCGGGTAGGTGGTGGAGGCGGGGAGGTTGGGCGCGGTGGCGTCGTTCGACGCGCGGTAGGCGAAGTTCACCCGCCGCGTGGTGTCGGTCCCCGCCTGCTGCCAGAGGCGGTTGCCGGTGGATGCGTCGTAGCCCGTGAGCGACACCTCGCCCAGCGGCGCCGTGGTGCGGGTGACGAAGTCCGGCCAGGCGGTGCTGGCGCGCTCGAAGCGGGTGGTGGCGTCGCGCCCGTCGCGCAGCGGGTTCACGCTGACCGAGGACGCCAGGTTGCCGCGCGCGTCGTAAGTGGCCGAGCTGCTGGCGCGCGTGCCGTCCGGCATCACGGGGCTGTCGACGTGGGTCACCCGGCCGCGGAAGCGGGTGTCGCCGTAGGTGAGCAGGGTCTCGTTGCCGAGCGCGTCGGCGACGCGCTCCGGCATGCTGTTGTCGAGCTTGGGCTGGATCCAGAACTTGGTCACGTCACGCACGTCGCTGTCCGGGCGCGGCCCGTCGAGGAGCGTGTAGACGCTGTCGAAGCGTGCGGGCGTGGGCGAGGCGCCGCGCGACTCGCCGGGGGTGATGCGCACGATCACGTCGTCCACGTCGCCCGCGGCGCCCAGCTCCAGCTGCCCGCGCAGCACCTTCCCCGAGGCGTCGTAGCCGTAGCTCGTCCAGGCGCCGCGGCGGTTCATCCGCCGCGTCACCCGCCTCCCCGTCGCGTCGTAGTCGAAGGTGACCAGCGAGTTGTCGGGGTCGCGGATGGTGCGGATGCGCGTGTCGGAGTCCTGCGCCCCGACAATCGCGGTGCGCGTGGTGCCGCCGCTCACCAGCCGCACCTGCCAGAGCTTCGTCGTCCCGCCCGACGTGCCGTAGTCGAAGTGGTAGACCGCGGCCCCCGGGGTGCTGATCGAGTCCAGCCCGTTCGTGCCGTAGTAGAAGCGCGTCAGCTGGCCCAGGCGGTTCAGCGTGCTGTCCTGCGCCCCCGAGGTGCCGAAGACCACGTGCAGGCCGCCGGGAAGGAGCCGCACGTAGCGGATGGCGCCCTGCGCATTGGTGCGCTTGCGGATGGTGTCCGGATGCTCGGGATTGGGAGCCACCCAGGTGGAATCGTTCATCATCGCGTACACCTGCGCGCTGCCGTCGCCGCCCACCCAGAGCTTGCGTCCGTCGGCCAGGTGCTGGATCGCTTCCAGCCCCGCCACCCACCACCCCGCGCCGAAGCGGCTGGTGCTGCGGTTGACGTAGATGAACTCGTAGCCCTGGCTGAGCACCCCCGAAATGCCGCCGCGCCAGGCGGTGAGGTCCACCGTGGCGGAGTAGAGCCCGGTGGGCAGGTCGCTCATGTCGGCGCTGTACACCAGCCGCCGCACCTCGCCCGAGGGCCAGTCGGTCGGGGTGAAGCCGGCCCAGCGCTGACGGCCCAGGCTGCGCCCGCCGGCCAGCGTGACCGTCACCCACACGCTGTCCAGCGGCGGCTTCGACGCGCTCGCGGTCAGGCTGTAGATGAGCCGCGCCCGCGGCTCGGCCACCCCACTGTTGTAGAGGAGCACCGGCGCGCGGCCGCGGCTCATGGTCCTGACCGCCGGCAGCGCGTGCGCCAGCCGCAGGTCGCCGCACTCGCTCGCGGCGTTCCCCGGCAGCGCCACCGTCACGCAGAGGCTGCGCATGGGGAAGGAGACAGGCTGCGTCATCACCTGCACGTCGACCCATCCGCCCGCCGTCTCGCTCCCGCCGGAGCGCACGGCGTTGAGCCGCACGCGCCCGGTGGTCCCCGTCGCCCCGTAGGTCACGCTCACCTGCGCCGACTGCGTGGGCGCGAGCGTCACCGAGCCCGCCGACGCCGTGCACCCGGTGGCAGACCCTTCGCACACGGCCGTCAGCGTGTAGGTCGCCGAGGCCGTGCCGCCGTTCCAGAGGGTGAAGCTCTGCACCTGCCCGCTGGAGCCGTTGGCCACGTACGCCGTGCCCCCCGCGGGCTCCATCAGCGGCGTGTACGTCGGCGGCGGCGGGGTGAGCGCGTAGACGTAGGTCGCGCTCGCCGTCCCCGTCCCCCCGCCCCCGCCCTTGGAGGCGACGAGCGTGTGGGTGCCGAGCGAGAGCGTCACGTTGCCGCTGGAGGTATAGCAGCCGTTGACCACGGTGCTGTTGGTGAAGCTCTGCGCCGTGCCGTCCAGCGTGATGGTCTCGCCGCCGGCCGCGAACGGGTACGTTCCCGCCTTGCAGAACTGCACCGTGACCGCCAGCACCATCGTCGAGGCGGTGCCGTTCCAGCTGCCGCCCCCCGGCGTGATCTCCACGTCGGGCGGCGACTGGCAGGTGAGGTCCGTCGGATCGCAGGTCTGCGCCGACAGCGGACGCGGGTGCAGCAGCGCGCCCAGCGCGAGCGCGGCCGCGAACAGGTAGATCAGGAGCCTGGGGGGTGGGATGCGGTGTGTCACGGGAGAGTGTTCCATCGGGAGGGGTACGCGCGGCGGAATGCCGCGGCGTCACACCCTCTCGAAGGCAGGCCCCGCGCCACTTTCGATCAAACCATAAGTAATTGTGATTGATGTGTTTACAAGAAACGCACAATGCGAACGAAGCCTCGATTCGCGCGAATGACGCGAATGTTCGCGCGAATTCGCGAACGGCCTCTCACGCAGCGACGCAGAGAGGCGCGGAGAGAGCCGCCGTGCCTCTCTCCGCGCCTCTGCCCGGTGTTTTCCGCTACGCTACCGGATCACCACGACCACCGTGTCGGTCTGCAGCCGGCCGGCGCTTCGAGTGGAAGGTCAGGCACCGGCTGCATTGGCGGGATGGCCCACGACCGGCAGGCGGCAGAAAAACGCTCGGCCACGCCTACGGCGCACCCGGTCCGGCCGCGATGATCAACGAGCGCTTCCTTTCATCGGTTGCGGCGCGGAAGACAAAGAGCCCAAAGTCGAATTGTTCCTCCTCGACGAACGCAGTCGGATCGTCCTGCAACTCAGGCCAGGGCGTCGGGCGGCGATACGAGAGGTTGATTCGCGTTCCGCGGCTCTCCAGGTCGAGCATCCGCTCAGAGCCAGACTCCTGAAGCGTGGTTTTCACCTCGTCGTTGAGGACGAGATGCTTGCCGTCGCACCAGAAACACAGCTCGTTCGCGTTGACATAGAGAGCGCAAAACTTGCCACCCAGGCTCTTGTACCAACCACTCCAGGAGTGCCGCTGATGCGGCAGGAATGCCCACAACGGCTTTCTATGCAGCCTGCCCGTGGCCGAGTCGAACCGCGCGAGCATCCAGGCGCTGTCAAACGACCGAAGTGTAACCTTCATCGTGGTCGCTCGGGGTCAGAGGCCAAGGTCGTGGCCACCGGTTCGGGCCGCTGACTCGATGATATCGCCCCAGGACTTACCAGCCCGGCGCAAGAATTCTACCGTAGGCCCCAACCGGTCACCGTACCGTAAGATGTTTCGCGCGTAGATGACTCCTCGTTGGAGCAACGGCGTTTGTGCCTTGTAGAGTTGCCCGAGCGTCCTGCGCGCACCCTGGAGGGTCCTTGCAACCATTTCCTCGCTGTTGCCTTCCGCCAATAGACGTTGTCCAACACCTCTCAAGCCCCGCACTGCCGTTTCGTATTCCTGGCGAAGAGCAACGAGGTCGCCCGCCTCCCCTGCCGCCGCCATCCCTTCACCCAGAACGACCCCGCCTACGGCCACCCCAAGGGCCGTTGCGCCAACTGCAGCGAGACCCACCCGGTCGCGATTCGTGAGGGACTCGTTCCACTCGGCGTTCTCCAGGATTCGTCGGGGGTTGATTCCGTCGTAGGCAAGGCCGAGGCAGCAATTCTCCTCTGCGCTCAGTCCATAGGGGTCTCCATACCCGGCCGGATCTCCATTCGCGAACCCATACGCGTTGACCCCGCCCGCCAGGCCGATCGGGTCCTCCTGGGTGAAGCGGCCGGTCTGCGGGTTGTAGTAGCGGTTGCGGCGGTAGAGGAGGCCGCTGGCGTCGTGGTGGTCCTCCAGCACGTTGCCGAGCCAGGTGGCCTGGGTGCTGATGGTGCTGGTGACGCTGCCGTTGCTGCGCGCGCCGTAGGCCCGCCAGCCGAGGATCCAGTCGGTGCCGAGACACTGCTGAGATCCCTCGCAGTGCGTCCGGGTGCCCTCGGAGAAGACGACGTAGGGCGCGCGTCCCTGGTTGTCCCAGACGGGGAAGACCGCGAGCTGCTGCCACCGGTGGAAGCCCCTGGTCTCGTTGGCGGTGACCAGCGCCATCCGGATCACGCTCAGCGGCTGGTCGATGCCGGGGCCGTAGGTGTGCAGCACGCGCCCGGTGAGCGGGTTGGGGTCGAAGAGGTCGCTGCCGAGGGAGCCGGTCTGGAGCGGGATGGAGTCGTTCTCCTGCTCCAGCTCCTGCATCTGGATCTCGTAGAGCGCCTGGTCGCCGTCCCAGACGGTGCGGCGCACCAGGTTGAGCGAGCACCGCCCGACCTGGTCGCTGCACCCGTTGAGGGTGCGCACCCACACCCGCCGCCCCAGCGCGTCGTAGCGATACTCCTCCCAGACGCCGGTCTTGTCGGCGATCCCCGAGAGGCTGCGCCGGTCGACCGTGCGCAGCATCCCGTCGGAGCCGTAGAAGGACGCCAGGTCGGAGTAGTGCTGCTGCGCGTCGGCGCCCCACTGGAACACGGTGCTCCCCGCGGAGTCGTAGGCGAACTGGTCGACGTAGCTCCCCTGCATCGAGGTGAGCAGGCGTCCGGTGAGCGGCGCGTAGGTGGAGGTGCCGTTCTTGAGCCCCCACGACCAGGCCTGCCCGCCGATGAAGCTGTCGTTGTGCGTCGACGTGTAGGTGCTGGCGGTGGTCTTGTGGCTGTTGCCCAGCGCGTCGTACGCGTACGTCGAGTACGACGTCTCCACCTGCACGTTGCCGCCGTTGTTGGTGCCCACGGCGCGCTGCGCGCTGCTGACCAGGTGCCCGAGCCCCGAGTAGGTGGCCACCAGCGAGTCCTGCATGGCCACGGCGTTCCCGCTCGAGAGCATCTTGCCGCGCCGGTCGTAGGTGAGGCTCGTCTGGCTGAGGCGCCCGCCGATGGCGGCCGGCACGTCGAGGTTGTACTGCCTCAGCTGCCCATCGTTGTCATAGAGATAGGCGTCGAAGATGGAGGTGCCGCGCTGCAGCGAGGCGAGCTGCCCGGCGTTGTCGTAGCCGTAGCGGAAGACGTTGCCCAGCGGATCGGTCACCGTTTCCAGCGCGCCGGTGACGGCGTGATAGCCGTAGGCGGTGGGCGCCCCGCCCGCCGGGGCGAGCCTCGACGGATGGGTGAGCGAGATCCGCCGACCGTTCAGGTCGTAGCCGTATTGCACCACGTAGACGTGCCTGGTGGTGTCGTTGCGGGCGGCGGTCTGGACCTTCTGCGTCTCGCGCTCCAGCAAGCCGCCGGGGAACCAGCTGCGGCGCACCAGCGCGTCGGCGTTGTCGGCGCGCACCAGGCGCCCCAGAGGATCGTACTCGAAGACCGAGCTGTCGGCCGGCACGCGGTAGTTGCAGGTCCCCGCCACGTTCGGGTAGTAGGGGTAGGGGTGATAGATGTTGTACGGCGGCGTGGTGTCAGGGCAGTAGGTGGGCGGGAAGTTCGGCACCGAGGGGATGCCGCGCCGCTCGGCGGCGTAGAAGGCCGCCGAGTGGTAGCGCATCAGCGGGCGGTTCATCGCGTCGTAGCGGGTGCGCAGCGTGTCGCCGCGACGGGTGAGGGTCCAGACGGCGTTGCCGGCCAGGTCGAAGGCCGTGGTGTCGCGCTTGCCGTCGGGCGCGATCTCCTTCACCTGCCGGCCCGCCAGGTCATAGACGAAGCGGGTGACCACGCTGTCCAGGTGGGTGGTGTCGGGGATCGACACGCGCTTCACGGAGGTGACGTTCCCCTCCAGGTCGTGGCGCGTGCGCACGACCAGGTGCTGCTCCGGCACGCCGTTCATCGCCGGGCCGATGCTCTCGCTGAGGGTGTCCTGGCCCACGGCGTCGTACACGTGCCGCGTCACCTGCCAGGTGGTGGAGGTGATCTGCTGGCGCTGCAGCGTGTCCTGCCCCAGCTCGTCGGCCTTGCTCTCGCTGCGGATGCCGAGGTGCGACTGCACGGCGCTCAGGTTGCCGCGCGTGTCGTACTCGTACGTCTCCGTGGTCCTCCCGCTCTGCCCCGCCCCGGCCGGGTAGGTGGTGGAAGCGGGGAGGTTGGGGGCGGTCGCGTCGTTCGACGCGCGGTAGGCGAAGTTCACCCGCCGCGTGGTGTCGGTGCCCACCTGCTGCCAGAGGCGGTTGCCCGTGGCCGCGTCGTAGCCGGCGAGCGACACCTCGCCCAGCGGCGCCGTGGTGCGGGTGACGAAGTCCGGCCAGGCGGTGCTGGCGCGCTCGAAGCGGGTGGTGGCGTCGCGCCCGTCCCTGAGCGGGTTGATGCTGACGGACGACGCCAGGTTGCCGCGCGCGTCGTAGGTGGCCGTGCTGCTGGCGCGCGTGCCGTCGGGGAGCACGGGGCTGTCCACCCGGGTGACGCGGCCGCGGAAGCGGGTGTCGCCGTAGGTGAGCAGGGTCTCGTTGCCCAGCGCGTCGACCACGCGCTCCGGCACGCTGTTGTCGAACCCGCGCTGGATCCAGAACCTGGTCACGTCGCGCACGTCGCTGTCCGGACGCGGCCCGTCGAGCAGCGTGTAGACGCTGTCGAAGCGCGCCGGCGTGGGCGAGGCACCGCGCGACTCGCCCGGGGTGATGCGTACGATCACGTCGTCCACGTCGCCGGCGGCGCCGAGCTCCAGCTGGCCGCGGGTCACCTTCCCCGAGGCGTCGTAGCCGTAGCTCGTCCACGCGCCGCGCCGGTCCATGCGCCGCGTCACCCGGCGGCCGGACGCGGCGTAGTCGAAGGTCACCAGCGAGTTGTCGGGGTCGCGGATGGTGCGGATGCGGGGGTCGGCGTCCTGCGCCCCCACGACCACCGTGCGCGTGGTGCCGCCGCTCACCAGTCGCACCTGCCAGAGCTTCGTCGTCCCGCCCGACGTGCCGTAGTCGAAGTGGTAGACCGCGGACCCGGGGGTGTTGATCGAGTCGAGGCCGTTGGCGCCGTAGTAGAAGCGCGTCACCTGCCCCAGGCGGTTCACCGTGCTGTCCTGCGCCCCCGAGGTGCCGAAGACCACGTGCAGGCCGCCCGGCAGCAGCCGCACGTAGCGGATGGCGCCCTGCGCGTTGGTGCGCTTGCGGATGGTGTCCGGGTGCTCCGGGTTGGGAGCCACCCAGGTGCTGTCGTTCATCGCGTTGAAGAGCTGGGCGCTGCCGTCGCCGCCCACCCAGAGCTTGCGCCCGTCGGCCAGGTGCTGGATCGCTTCCAGCCCCGCCACCCACCATCCCGCGCCGAAGCGGCTGGTGCTGCGGTTGACGTAGATGAACTCGTAGGACTGGTTGAGCACGCCCGGCACGCCGCTCCGCCAGGCGGTCAGCTCGCCCGTGGCGGAGTAGAGCCCGGTGGGCAGGTCGCTCATGTCGGCGCTGTACACCAGCCGCCGCCACTCGCCCGGCGCCCAGTCGCCCGTCGGCCACCCGCCCCAGCTCTGCCGCCCCAGGTTGCGGCCGTTGGCGAGCGTCACCACCAGCGCGAGGCTGTCGACCGGAGCCCTGGTCGCGTTCGGGGTGACGCTGTAGACCAGCCGTGCCCGCGGCTCGGCCAGGCCGCTGTTGTAGAGGAGCACCGGGGCGCGGGCGCGGCTCATGGTGCGCACGGCCGGCAGCGCGTGCGCCAGCCGCAGGTCGCCGCACTCGCTCGCCGCGTCGCCCGGCAGCGCCACCGTCACGCACAGGTTGCGGATGGGGAAGGTGACGGCGAAGGTCGACACCTGCACGTCGATCCACCCGCCCGCCGTCTCGCTCCCGCCGCTGCGCGCAACGTTGAGGCGCACCCGGCCGGTGGTGCCCGCCGCGCCGTACGTCACGCTCACCTGCGCCGAGGCCGAGGGCGCGAGCGTCACCGAGCTCGCCGACGCCGTGCATCCCGTCGCAGACCCCTCGCAGACGGCCGTCAGCGCGTAGGTGGCCGTGCCGGTCCCCACGTTCCAGATGGTGAAGGTCTGCACCTGGCCGCCCGAGCCGTTGGCCACGTAGGCCGTGCCCCCCGCGGGCTCCACCAGCGGGGTGTACGTCGCCGGGGGCGGCGCGAGCGCGTAGACCCAGGTCGCGCTCGCCGTACCCGTGCCCCCGCCGCCGCTCTTCGACGCGGTCAGCGTGTGGCTGCCGAGCGAGAGCGTCACGTTGCCGCTGGAGGTGTAGCAGCCGTTCACCACGGTGCTGTTGGTGAAGCCCTGCGCCGTGCCGTCCAGCGTGATGCTCTCGCCGCCGGCCACGAACGGGTACGTCCCCGACTTGCAGAACCGCACCGTGACCGCCAGCACCATCGACTGTCCGGTGCCGGTCCAGCTCCCGTCGCCCGGCGTGATCTCCACGTCGGGCGGCGACTGGCAGGTCAGGTCGGTCGGGTCGCAGGTCTGCGCCGACAGCGGCCGCGGGTGCAGCAGCGCACCCAGCGCCAGCGCGGCCGCGAACAGGTAGAGCAGGAGCCGGGGGGGTGGGGTTCGGTGTGTCACGGGGGCCCGTTCCGTCGGGTGGGAGTACGCGCGCGGCGGAATGCCGCGGCGTCGCACCTCTCCCGAAGGCAGGCCCCGCACCATCTTCAATCAAATTTTAAGTGTTTGCAATTGATACACTTACAGGAAACGGACGGCACGGACGAAGCCGGGATTCGCGCGAACGGTGCGAATGTTCGCGCGACTTTCGCGAACGGCATTTCACGCAAAGACGCGGAGAGGGTCTCTCTCCGCGCCTCCGCGTCTCCGCGTGATACCGCTTCGGCTGATTGATTGTGCATTTCAGCCGAACAGAATGATTTCACACAGAGGGGCCAGAGGAACCAGAACTGAATTCTTTTCTCTGGTTCCTCTGGTCCCTCTGTGTGAAATCGTCTTTCAGTTTCTATGAGGAATGCACAGTCGATCGGCAGATCTGGTATGAGATCGCTCTTCAGGACTTCAGCGTGAACGCGGCCAGGGGGAGCGGCTCCTGGCCGTCGATCGAAGGGATGTTGAGGTTGATCCCGGTGAAGCCGGGGGTGGCGCAGAGCGCGGAGTTCTGGTTCGAGTCGCCGACCGCGAAGTGGACCTCCTGCTCCATGAACAGCCGCTTGATCTCCTCCACGCTTGCGTTGGTGAGCCACACCGCCTGGCCGCCCGAAAGGGTGATGTCGCGCACCAGGTCGGTCGCGGCGGTGGGGCTGGGGCCGGGGTTCGAGGCGCTGATCACCCGCAGCTCCACGTCGGGGAAGCTCTTCGCCACCATGGCGACGAAGCTCTTCCGGTCGCCGTTCACCAGCGGATAGAGCACCGGCTTCATCCGCGCCGCATCCTTCCCCGAGTAGTAGATCCCGGTGAAGAGCTGGGTGGTGGCGCAGGTCCAGTCCGGGTCGGTGTCGGGCGCGTCGACCTGCGCCTCGATCAGCTGCCCCGACATCGCGATCTCGAAGTCGCCCGCCTGCAATCCCCTGTACAGCACCTCCAGCCGCCCCCCCTCCGACACCGGTCCCGGGTCGGCCATCACCCACTTCGCGGTCAATCCCCCGAACCCGTAGCGGCTTACGATCTTCTCCAGCGCCAGCGCCGCCAGGTCGTGGTCGAAGCCGGTGACATCGTCGCCCTCGCCGTAGACGAACGGCGAGTTGGGGACGTAGCCGAAACGCACCACGCCGCCCTTCAGCAGCGCGGTGACGGACGCGTTCAGCGCCTCCGCCGGCACCCAGCCGCCGCACTCCTGGCCGAGCGGCGGATAGAGTGGGTCGATCCCCATGTAGCGGCGGAAGAGCGCGTGGTACGCCGCCGCGTCGGTGATGACCTCGGAGAGCGCGGCGCTGAAGACCTGGCAGAGCTGGGAACTCATCGGGAGGGCCTCTCGGAAAAGGGGGATGAAAGCGTAGGTCTCATCATTTCCGAGGGCAAGAAAACGTTTGAATTACAGCGGTTCCCTCCACGGTCCGGAGTCCATCGCGTGTCCGCGGCCGCGGCGCCCTCTCCGGCTCGCTGAGGCTCGCCACCTCTCCCGTCCCGGGCTACCCATTACCCACAAATGTGTCGCGCATACGGCGATACATGAGGGTGAGATCCATCAGCCGCCGGAAGCCCCACCACAGGCACTGGACGCCTGGCTCTCCGTCGGCTTTCCTCCCCTGGAA
>Ga0207694_10001296_pt1 | contig 21542 bp, 21 predicted proteins | sample KBSC34metaG_FD_184353 | JGI IMG/M metagenome (GOLD analysis project Ga0207694, IMG submission 184353) | Corn rhizosphere microbial communities from Kellogg Biological Station, Michigan, USA - KBS C3-4 metaG (SPAdes) (version 2) | ecosystem: Host-associated > Plants > Roots > Rhizosphere > Soil... | reverse complement strand
GGCGCCGAACGAGCCGATATGGTTGTACATATAGCTCGACCGCGACTGGCGCGAGTTCCAGCCCATGCCCGGCGAGTGCGAGGCCGGCACGATCTTCAGCTCCACGCACTTGGCCCAGAACGGGTCGTAGTCATAGTCGCTGTCCAGCCCCAGCACGTCGATGCGGGAGCCGGCGCGGCCGCCCCAGTTCACCTGCGCGCCGCTGACATCCTTGGGCGGGGTCAGCGGGCGGTGGACGATGCCATTGATCATGATCGCCTTGAGGCCCAGGACCTTCACCGCATATTCCAGCTCGGCGATCGCCTCTTCCGGCGTGTGCATCGGGATCTGCGCCACCGGGGTCATGCGGTCGGAATAAGGCTTGTAGACCTCGGCATAGAACTTGTTCAGCGACCGGCAGGTCGCCTGGCGCAGCTCGGCATCGCCGATCGCGGTGGCGGTTAGCATGCGGCTGGGATACATCACGGCGAAATCGATGCCCATGTCGTCCAGCCGCTTAGCCATCAGGCCGGGTATCTGGGCGGTGGCGCGGTCGATCGTGTTGGCCGCCGGCAGGGTCCACCATGGCGGGCGGGACACGCCGGAGTTCTTCTTCTCGTCCTCCGTCAGGCGCGACCAGGGGCGCAGCACGGTGTCGTCATAATCCATGCCGGCCCCGCCGGCCTCGACCTTCTTGGCCAGATCGGCGCCGGCCAGTTCACGGATCGAATCCACCAGATACGGCTTCAGGATCGGCATGGTCTCGATGTAATGGCCGTCCGCGTCGACGACGGGATGGCCGAGCTTGGCGCGCACGTCGGACGCCTTCAGCGATGAGCTGGTCATGTCAGTTTACCTTTTAAGAGTGTCGTAATTCGGTAGCGGCAGCCCCACCCACCGTCATTGCGAGGAGCGTAGCGACGCGGCAATCCAGAGCCACCCGCACCGGTGCTCGTGACTCTGGATTACTTCGCTCCGCTCGCAATGACGAGGCATTGGATCAGGCCGCATTGCGGTTTTCGGATGCCTTTTGGATCGCAGCCTTGTCCGAGTGGTAGCGGGCGCGATAGGCGGCCTCGGTGATCTTCGGCATCATCGCTTCGATCGCCGCCTGATCGACCGCGGCGGCGACATCCTCCGCGCCGGCATGGATCAGCATCGCCGGCAGGCGGGTGCGGATACGCTCCAGCGCCCAGGCCAGCGGGTCGCCGTCGACGACCGGGTCGACATGCAGCACGTGGTTGGTCTTCTTGCGCCATCCGACATAGTGGTAATGCGGTTCTTCCTGGAAGCAGTCGAACCGCAGATGCTCGAGCAACTGGCCGTCCTGCATGGCGTGGATATGCAGCGACACGCCGCAATCATCGATCTCGGTGATCTTGCCGGTCTCACCGCCGGACGATGCCATCAGGTTGATGCGGGCAACGGCCGCCACGGCATCGTTCAGCACGCGGTACTCGACGCCGACCCGAATATTGCCGGCCTGGAAATACTCGGTATTCGCCTCCAGCTCCGGGATCGGCATCCGGTCATAGCGGGTGATGTGATCGGCCATCGTTTCCTCCTTGAAGGCCCTCGCCCGTGAAACGGGAGAGGGAGGGGCCCGCGCAGCGGGAGGGTGAGGGGGCTTTGGAGCTTTTTAATGCCCCCTCACCCTCCCAACCCTTCGGGTCGGGCCCCACCCTCTCCCGTTCCACGGGCGAGGGATTTTTGCGCGCGCATCTTTGATCCGCCGCCACAGCATGACAAGTGCCCATTAGTGCAGTTTCCAATCTGGCGGCGGCAACGCTGGGTGCTAATCTCCCCCCATGATCACCAAGCACTTCCCATTCTTCCTGGCCGCGGCGGAGGAGGAGAATTTTCAGCGCGCCGCCGCCCGGCTCAATATCGCCCAGTCGGCGCTCAGCCGGCATATCAGCGCGCTGGAGGAGGATCTGGGCGGGGTGCGCCTGTTCGAACGGCTGCCGCGGGGCGTCAGGCTGACCAACAGCGGGGAGCAGTATCTGGCCGACGTGCGCCGTATCCTCGAGAACGTCGATGAGGCGACGCTCAGGGTCCAGCGGGTCGAGCGGGGGCAGACCGGGCATCTGCGCGTCGCTTTCACCGAGGCGGTTGCCGCCCAGCCGCTGCTGGCCGAAGCGCTGCGCCGCTTCCAGTCGGCCTTTCCCGAGGTGCAGACCGACCTCATCGCCATGCGCTCCAAGAACCAGCGGGAGGATCTGCGCCGGGGCCGGATCGATGTCGGTTTCTTCTATGCCGAGGCGGGGGACGAGGCGGTGTTCGACTGGACGGCGATCATGACCGACGATTTCCTGCTGGCGCTGCCCCTTGGGCACCGGCTTGCCGGCAAGGCGCGGATCGTACTGGACGACCTCAAGGACGAGCCGCTGATCTTCCCGTCCAAATGGCATGCCCCCTCGACCCATGAGCGGATGCTGGCGGCATTCCGCGAACGCGGCATCGTGCCCAATATCGTCGCCGAAAACCCCTCGGCCGATATCCTGAACTGCCTTGTATCGGCGGGGATCGGGCTGGGCTTCCTGATCACCAGCCAGAAGGATCGGGCGCCGGCCACGGTCGTGGCGCGACCGATCGCCGATTTCTCGCTGCCGCTGCCGCTGGTGCTGGCCTGGCTCAAGGACAATCGCTCGCCGATCGTCCCCCATTTCGTCGCCGCGGCGCGGCCCGCGGAATAGGTCCGGTCACCGGCTGGTCACAGTTCGGCGGGCATTTGCGCCTTTTTTTCGACATCAAGCTTTTCTAATCCGGTAGCCAGCGATGTTCGTAGCAAGAGTGAGGCATCGACGCTCGGCTGGCGCCGGATTCCGGCCCCTCATCCGTTCACAGAGCCTGAACATTTTGCAAGGCCCGCATGTTATTGAGCTTGAGCAGGGAGAGAAACCTGATGATGAAGCGATCTGCTTTGATCCTGGGCGGCCTGGTGCTCGCGGCAGGCCTTGCGGCGATGCCGCGGACGGCCGATGCCCGCGTGTTCGTCGGCGTCGGTATCGGTGTGCCGGTCTATGGCGGCTATGGTTACGGCTATGGGCCTTATTACTATCCGCCCGCGGTGGTGTATGCGCCGCCGCCCGTGGTCTATGCGGCACCGCCCGCGCCGCCGCCTCCGCCGACCAGCTATGTCCAGCAGCCGCAGCAATATTCGTATTACTGCGACAATCCGCAGGGCTATTATCCCAGCGTTCCGTCATGCAGCACGCCCTGGCGGGAAGTGCCGCGTCAATAAGGGGAATTTGATGAAGACAATTCGATCCGTTGCCGGCGTCGTCACGGCGTCCCTGATGCTGGGTGCCTGCGCGGCGCCGCCGATGGGGCCGACCGTGAACGTGCTGCCGGGGCAGGGCAAGCCGTTCGAGGCTTACCAGCAGGACACCGCGATATGCCGGGATTATGCCAGCAACGCGACCGCCGGCCAGGCTGAGCGGGCGAACGACCGCGCGGTCGGCAGCGCCCTTCTCGGCGCGGCCCTGGGCGCAGGCCTGGGCGCGGCCGCCGGTGGCGGCCGTGGCGCGGCGATCGGCGCGGGCGCCGGCGCGGTTGCCGGTACGGCCTATGGCGCCAACGGCTCGCAATATGCCCAGGGCGGCATCCAGCGGCAGTACGACAATGCCTATGTGCAGTGCATGTACAGCCGCGGCAACCAGGTGCCGGGCTATGGCGCCCCGCGCGCCTATGGCCCCCCGCCCGGACAGGGCGGCTATGGTCCCCCTCCGGGCCAGGGCGGCTATGGCCCGCCTCCGCCGCCTCCCGGCTACTGAGGCTTGAGATGACTTCCGGCCCTATCTGAAGGGCCGGAAGAATTCCCTGACGTCGTCTACGAACAGCGGCCCCTTCTCGAAGGCCGCGAAATGCCCCCCGCTCGGCGCGTCGTGGCGCTGGACCAGGTTATAGCTGCGCCTGATCCAGCGATCGGGCGCCGGGACGGCGATATCGTCCGGAAACAGCAGCATCGCCGTCGGAATATCGACGAAGGCTCCTTTGGGGAGCCGCCTGCCGCTGCCGTCCAGCAATGACTTGTAGAGCCACGCCGCGGCGTTCGAGCCGTTCAGCCAATACAGCATGACATTGGCCAGCAGATGGTCGCGGTCGAAGGGCGGATGCACGTCGCGCCCCGGCACGCTCCAGCCGTGGAATTTCTCCAGGATCCAGGCGGCGCAGCCGACCGGCGAGTCGGTCAGGCCATAGGACAGGGTCTGCGGCTTGGTGCCGTTGATCTGGTGATAGGCGATTTCCCCGTCCCGCCGCGCGGCGTTGCGGCGCTGCCAGTCTTCCTCTTCCGCCGTCAGCGGGTCGTCGTCCGTGATGTCCGGGTTGAAGCCGACGATATTGAGGTGGATCGCCTTCAGCCGCTCCGGATGGTCCAGCGCCAGCCATGAGGTGACGATCCCGCCCCAATCGCCGCCCTGGGCGACATAGCGGTCGCAGCCCAGCACATCGAGCATCAGCCGCGACCACAGGGGCGCGATATCGCGCGGCGCGATCGGTGCATCCGGCGGGTCGGAGAAGCCGTAGCCGGGCAGGGAGGGCACCACGACGGTGAACCCATCCTCGGCCCTGCCGCCGAAGCGTTCGGGATGGGCCAGCGGTTCGATCACATCCAGGAACTCGACCACCGATCCCGGCCAGCCATGGGTCAGGATGAGCGGCAGCGGATCGGACCCCGACCCACGCTCCAGGATGAAATGCACCTGCTTGCCGTCGAGATTCGCTTTGTAGTTGGGAAAGCGGTTCAGCGCGGCTTCGGATTTCCGCCAGTCATACCGGTTCAGCCAGTAATCGACCGTGTCGCGCATATAGGCGAGGCTGGCGCCGTAGGTCCAAGGCGCGGCCTTTGCCTCGATTGGCCAGCGGGTCCTGGCGAGGCGGTCCTTGAGGTCTGTTAGGATTTCGTCGGGGACGGATATGCGGAAGGGGGTGGCTTTGATGTCGCTATGCACGTCCCATCCTCCCAGTTCGTCATGCCCGGACTTGATCCGGGCATCCACGGGACGCCGCCTGCTCTATGCCGGGCGTTAGCGCCAATGGATGCGCGTGGATGGCCGGGTCAAGCCCGGCCATGACGGTGTTGAAAAAGCGGAGCCTTACTCCGAAACCAGCTCGATCATCCGCTCGGTGGTATCCGCATATTCGTTCAGTATGTCGTACATCACCTGCTTCACCGTCTGCTCTTCCTTCATGTCGCCGACGATCTGGCCGACGGGGCAGGTGAGGAATTCCATGTTGCGGGCGCGTTCGATGCGCAGGCGCGGTTCGGTGTTGACCATGGTCTGCCAGGGCATGGGCGCGAAGGGCGCGGCGCCGGGCTTTTCCCAGGCCTCGGTCAGCTTGCTCTTCAGCATGCGGGCCGGCTTGCCGGTGCGGCTGCGGCTCTGCACCGCCTGTTCGGCCTTGGCCTTGTAGAGCAGTTCCTTCATTTCGGGCAGCAGGTCGCTCTGCTTGGTGCCGAGCCAGATCGAGCCGCACCAGATGCCGTCGCAGCCCAGCGCCAGGGCGGCCGCCATATGCCGGCCCCGGCCGATGCCGCCGGCGCCCAGCACCGGGATCGGCGCCACCGCGTCGACCACCGAGGGCCACAGGATCATCGAGGTGATGGTGCCGGTATGGCCGCCGGCCTCCGCCCCTTGGGCCACGATCAGGTCGACCCCGGCCTCGACCTGCGCCTTGGCATGCTCGACCTTGCCGACCAGCGAGCCGACCTTGATCCCCAGGCCGTGGCAGCGATCGACCATCTCCTTGGGCGGTGTGCCCAGCGCGTTGACCACCAGCGCGATCGGGTGCTTCAGCGCTACTTCCAGGCAGGCCAGGCTCTCGGCCTTGGTCATGGTGATGTGGGAGATTTCGTCCTGCAGCGTGTTGTCGTTCTCCGGCAGGCGCGGGATGCCGGCATCGTCCAGCACCTTGCGGATGAACTGCACCTGCTCCTGCGGCAGGTCCTCGACCCGGATCTGGCGGCTATGCGCGTCGGCATCGGCGTTGTTGGGCATCAAGAGGTCGACGCCGTAGGGAAGGCCGCCGATATGGTCGTCGATCCATTTGAGCTCGATCTCGAGCTGCTCCGCCGTGTAATAGCCGACGCCGAGCACGCCCAGCCCGCCGGCCTTCGACACCTCGACCACCACGTCGCGGCAGTGGGAGAAGGCGAAAATCGGCACTTCGATACCGAACATTTCGCACACGCTGGTCTTCATCGGTTCCGCCCCTGTTGATCTGGCCGGTGCCTGTCCGGCCGCATTCCTTGCGGTCTTGATATCCCTTTGAAATGGCTTTTGCCAGACGGCCGCCGGAATGGCGCAAATGTAAACATTGCACGCGCAATCCGCTCACCATAGACTCCGGATCGGCGCAACCATGGGATACTCTGCATGCGGCGTAACGCTGTTTCCGTCGAAGATCGGCCGGCCCACCGGCACACATTGCGCCCGGTGGTGGAGCGCGGGCCGACGGAACTGCAGCAGCTGCAGAAGCGCACCAGCCACGACAAGCTGCTGGAGGCCGGGCGGCAATCTTTTGCCGAGCTCACCTATGCCGGTACGACGATCGACCACATCGTCAGCCGCGCCGCCGTCAACCGCAGCACTTTCTACCGCCATTTCGACAGCAAGTTCGCCCTGGCGCAGGACCTCTACAGCCATTTCTGGCCAAGGCTGTTCGCCGAATACGACCGCCTCACCGCGTCCGATCCCGGCGAGGCCGAGATCGAGGCGTGGGTGAATCATCTGCTCACCTTCTACCGTGCCAACAAGCCGCTCTACATGACCTTGGGCCAGATCCCGCTGCTGGAGCCGGGGGGCGCCGCGTGGGAAGAGAATGTGCGGGAGGAACTGATCGTCCGGCTGGGCGAGAAGATACCAGCCTTCCGCCGCGCCGCCGCCTCGGTCGAGGCCGATCCGCGCCTGCATGTGCGGGTCAAGATGTGGATGATCCAGTTCGAGCACGCGGTCTTCCGGCTCGCCTATGCCGATATCGGCGAGCCCGAGCGCGCCGCCCTGGTGCGCTTCGTCGTCTCCGAAATGCGCCGCTTCATCGTCGAGGAAGCAAAAGCCTGACCTCGCCGCCCGTCACACCAGCAAGGTGAATTCAACAATGCCCGCGTTCACGACTCCCTCCGGCGGCCTCGCCGGCTTCTCCGTTATCGTCACCGGTGGCGGCACCGGTATCGGACGCGCCTGCGCGGCGCGGCTGGCGGCGGACGGGGCCGCGGTCACGATCTGCGGGCGCACCGAATCCCGCCTCGCCGAAGCGGCCGAGGCGGTCCGCGCCGTGGCTGGGCACGGCGGCAGCGTGCGCCACGTCGTGGCCGACACCACCAAGGAAGACGATGTCAAACGGCTGGTCGATGCGGCGCTGGTGGCGACCGGATCGCTGAACGGCTTCGTCGCCAATGCCGGCGGCGGCGGTATTCCAGGGCCCTATCACACGCAGAGCCTGGACGAGTTCGTGCGCGTGCTGAACGTCAATGTTCTCAGCACCTTCCTGTCGCTGAAATATGCGGTGCCGCCGATGGTGAAGGCCGGCGGCGGGTCGTTCGTGGCGATCTCCTCGATCGCCGGGTGCCAGACCCATCGCTATTTCGGCGCCTATACGGTGGCCAAGGGCGGCATCGACCAGATGATGCGCAACGCGGCCGACGAGTACGGGCCGGTGCAGGTGCGCTGCAACTCGGTGCGCCCCGGCTTCATCGCCACCGAGATCATGGAGAACATCCCGCGCGACAGCGACCTGTTCAGGCAGTGGCTCTCCAACATGCCGCTGGGCCGCGTCGGCGAGCCGGAGGATGTGGCCGGCCTGGTGCGCTTCCTGATGGGCGACGATTCGCGCTGGATGACCGGCGCGATGCTGACCGTCGACGGCGGCAACACGCTGCGCGCCGGGCCAGACTTCACACCCTTCGTCGAGCCGATGATGGGACGGGACGCGATGCTGGCGAAGTCGTAACGTTTCGTAGGATGGGTAGAGCGTAGCGAAACCCATCATCCAGCGCGTTGAACGATGGGTTTCGCTACGCTCTACCCATCCTACGGTTTCTGGTTGATTTCCGAATGTTCAACTACCCTATCGTCCTCGCGCCAGACGACAACGACACGGTTCTCGTAACCTGTCCCGATCTTCCTGAGGTCGTGACCTTCGGGGACGATGAAGCCGAGGCCCTGGTCAGAGCCGTCGATGCAATTGAAACCGCTTTGATCGGCAGGATCTCCGACAAGCAGGATATTCCGCTGCCGTCGCGGCCGGCCAAGGGGCAGGCGACTGTTCAGCTGCCGCCGATGTCTGTTGCGAAGATCGGCCTCTATCAGGCCATGCGCGCCCAGGGCATAAAAAAAGCCGATCTCGCCCGCTCGCTTGGCGTCCATATGCCCCAGGTCGACCGGTTGCTCGATCTGCGCCACGCCTCGAAACTGGAGCAGATCGAGGCGGCCCTGCGCGCCGTGGGCAAGGTGTTGGCGGTAGAGATCAAGGACGCAGCTTAAAGCGCGTAATACATGCTCGAATAGCGCAGCTGGCCGGCGGCGCGGATCGTCCTGCGGTCCGGCAGATAGCTGAAATAATGGGGCTTGCGCGAGGCCGGGCAGAAATGGCCGACGAGGCTCTGGCGGGTCAGCGACCGGTCCTGGATCGGCACGCCGCCATGCGCCAGGTCGGCATGCCAGATCAGTATGTCGCCCTTCCTGGCGCGGAAGGTCTCCAGTTCCAGGCCGCGGCGATCGCCTTCCTCGCGCAGCCACAGCGACCAGCGGTCGTGCGGCTCGTTGCCGTCCACCTCGCCATTCCAGTGCTTGCGCCCGGGGCCGAAATCGAAATCGGGATAGCGATGGCTGCCGGGCAGGTACATCAGCTCGCCGGACCCCGGCTTAACATCCTCCAGAGCGATCCAGCAGGCGGCCAGCTCAAGCGGCTTGTCGACGACGACATAGGCCGTGTCCTGGTGCAGCCCCTGGCCCGAGCCCTGGTCGAAACTGAGGCTTTGGAACAGCAGCGGGGCTTCGGCGAAGATCGCCGTCAGGAACTGCATCAGGGCCGGCGACTGGAACAGCGTCAGCGCTTCCGGGGCCGCGACGAAGGCGTCGACCACACGCGTGCCCAGGCGTTCGGTTCCGGCCTTCAGCGGCTGTGAGTTGGGATCGCCCGGATGCTGGTACAGCATCCGCTTGTCGCCCTGGCGAAAGGCGCGGGCGAGCCGCTCCTGAAAGGCATCCACGGCGGCCGGGGCGGCGGCGCCTTCGAGGATGATGAAGCCCTTGTCGACGAAGGAGACGATGCGGTCGGCCAGCGTGCGGTCGATCAGGCCGCGTTCGCTGCGTCGGTCCAGTTCCGCCCGCCAGTCCAGCCGGTCGATCCAGAGACCGCCATGCTTCGAATGGTAGGCGATCTGGTCCATATCCGTCTCCGTAAGGTCCCGTGCCGGAGGGCGGTCCGCGATTGGACTCGCCCTCCGGCGGGCGAGACTACTCCACCGTCACCTGACCGTACATCCAGGGGAATTTCTTCGACTGGTAGGTCCAGGTGCCGGCCTTGTCGAACTTCACGGTGCCGGTGGCGCCCGGCTTGATCGGGCCGGTGGTCCAGCTGCCGTCCTGGGCGGTGGCGTCGTGCTCTTCCTTGCCCTTGTTGGTCCAGGTCACCGTGTCGCCGACATGGACGCGGATGCGCATCGGCAGGGTCGAGTATTCGTCCGGCACCTCGCGGATTTTGTCCACCAGGCCGCCGTCGCCGATCATGCCGCCCAGGGTCACGGCTGTCGCTTTCACGACACGGCCGCCGAAGGTCGAGACGGTCGGCGGGGCGGGCGGGGCGGCGGCTTCCGGCATCTTGCCGCCCAGCGCGAAGGTCCACAGCACGTTGGTGGCGATCACCGAGATGTACTGCTTGCCGTCGATTTCATAGATCGCGGCCGGGCCGCTCTCATTGGCGCCGGTCTGGAACTTCCAGACGATGTCGCCGGTCTTCGGGTCCAGCGCCTGCAGCTCGCCCGCCGGGTCGCCGTGGAACAGCAGGCCGCCGGCCGTGGCGGTGAAGCCCGAGCCGTTCTGCATCTCGTATTCGGTGTTCTTCTGCCAGACGATCTTGTTCGTCCGGCTGTCGAACGCCGCCATGATGCCCGACGTCTTGATCCCCGGCAGGCCGCCATTGCCGCCGACGAAGAAGCGCGGATCCTCGAAGCGGTGCAGCCACAGCGGCCAGGCCGGGGAGCCGGCGACGAAGAAGTACTTGGTGGCCGGATCGAAGGCCATCGGCGACGACCGGGCGGTCAGCACCGGATACATCGCGTTGGGCGTGTCATAGTCGATCGGCTGGAAATGGCAGAACGGCTTGAAGCCGGCCGGGATATCCTTGGGATCGATGCAGTCCGGGCCCAGCCGGTCGGCACCGACCGGGAAGGGCTGGGTCGGCGCGGTGATCTGGCGCGGGGCCTGCGGCTGCGGCCGCTCCTCCACCGGATGGATCGGCTTGCCGGTGGCGCGGTCCAGCAGGAACAGATAGCCATCGGTCCGCATCGCGGCGACCGCCTTTTGCGGCTTGCCCTTCACGTCTGCGTCATACAGCACCAGCGGCGTGCCGATGTCGTCTTCCCAGATGTCGTGATGAACGACCTGGTAGTGCCACTTGTACTTGCCGGTCTTGAGGTCGACCGCCACCACGGAATCGGTGAACAGATTGTCGCCGCCGCGCAGCTCCCCGCCCCATTGCGGGACCGGATTGCCGGTGCAGAAGATCACCAGCCCCAGTTCCTTGTCGACGACCGGCGTGTTCCACACGCCGCCGCCGCCGCGCTTGTACTCGTCGTTCTTCGGCCAGGTCTCGCCACCGACGTCGTTCGGGCCTGGAATGGCGTAGAAGGTCCAGACCTCGTTGCCGGTCTTGGCGTCCAGCGCCACGACGCGGCCGCGCACGCCGAAATCGCCGTTCGACAGGCCGGTGATGATCTTGCCGTCGGCATAGGTCGGCGCGCCGGAGACATACTGGCCGGTGATGGTCAGCGCCGCCGCCGGGCTGTCGGCGCGCACCGGCATGTTGTCGCCGATCAGGTGGCGCCACAGCTCGTTGCCGGTCTTGGCGTCCAGCGCGACGATATGGGCGTCGGCGGTGCCGTAGAACACCTTGCCCTCGGCGATGGTGGTGCCCTTGAACTGGAAGGACGGGGCGATGTCGGTCTCATGCGCCCAGATCATGTCGCCGGTCTTGGGATTCATCGCATAGACATGATGCCCGGCGGTCACATACATCACGCCGTCGACCACCACCGGCGTGCCGCGCGAAACCTCGCCCTGGAAGGTGTGGTTCCAGACCGCGCCCAGCTCCTTGATGTTGCCGGCATTGACCTGCTTCAGCGTGGAATAGCGCGAATTGCCCAGGTCGCCCTCGACCATCGGCCAGCCCTTCTCGGCCGGCGCGGCCTGAAGCATCGCCGGAACGGTGAGGCACGTCGCGGCCAAGGCGGCGAACAGGAAGCGTGACGTCGTAACCATGGATTTTCCCCTCGCCGCCCAATTGGCGGACATCGTTCGTGAATCGTCGGCCGACCCTAGCCGCCGATTATCGGTGATGCAACAGAGTGTCGCCGCTTAAGTTCAGAATCATTCATACGATGCGGTGCGGTTAACCAGTTCGGACGATGCCCGCGCATTGCGCCATGTCTATCGGGTTTGGTAAGCGAAACCGATAAGGCCGCCAAAGGGAAATTCCATGAGCTCGGTTACCAGCACCGCGAAGATCATCACGGCCGACCCGAAGGTTGCCGCCAGGTACCGCGCCGACGGCTGGTGGAGCGACGAGCGGCACGCGGACCGCATCCGCAAGCTGGCCCGGGAACGCCCGAACGATGCCGCCTATATCACCGAGACTGCCCGCTTTACCTGGCAGGATTACGACCGGGCATCCGAGCGTGTCGCCGCCGCTTTGCTGGAGCTTGGGCTTCAGCGTGGGGACCGCGTGGCCGTCGTGCTGCCTGACGGACCGGCGGTCCATGCCGCCCTGGTCGGGGTGGAAAAGGCCGGGCTGGTCGCGGTCGGCATCGGCGCGCGCGCCGGCGACCGTGAACTGTCGCACCTGCTGACCCGCACCGCCGCCCGCGCGCTGATCACGCACGAGGTCCAGCGCGGCCGGCCCGCGTCGGAGCTCAAGGCGGCGGTGGCTGAGCAGGGGGCCGTTCTGGAGCATCTGGTGCTGGTGCCGGATTTCATTTCCGGCGAAAAGCCGATCCTGATCGACGGCAAGCCCAGCACAGCGGCCGGCCCTGTCGCCCCCGATCTCGGCATCGGGCCTGACGAGCTGTTCCTGCTCAATTCCACCTCGGGCACCACCGGCCTGCCCAAATGCGTCATGCACACGCCCAACCGCTGGTATTATTTCCACAAGCGGGCCGCGATCTCCGGCCGGTTCAAGGACGACGAGATCTTCATGGGCGCGGTGCCGGCACCGTTCGGCTTCGGCATGTGGACCGCCCATTTCTCCCCCACCATCATGGGCGTGCCCACCGTGGTGATGGAAAAGTTCGACGCCCATACCGCGCTGGACCTGATCGAGCGGGAGAAGGTGACGGTGCTGTGCTGCGTCTCCACCCAGTTCATCATGCTGCTGAATGCCCAGGCCGAGCGGCCGCGCGATCTCTCGTCGCTGCGCTCCATGTTCACCGGCGGCGAGGCCGTGCCGTTCGAGCGGGCGGCGGAGTTCGAGGAGGTGACGGGCGCGGCGGTGCTGCAGTTCTACGGCTCGAACGAGACCGGCCTCATGTCCGGCACCACCGCGGCGGACAGCCGCGAACACCGGCTGCGGACGGCGGGGCGCCTGGTCGAAGAGATGAACAACCGCCTGTTCGACCCCGACACGGGCGAGGACATCACCGGCAAGAGCACCAAGGGCCAGCCCGGCTGCATCGGCCCGGCGACCTGCCTAGGCTACTGGAACGACGAGGCCGGCAACAAGAAGCTCTATGCGCCCAGTGGCCACATGCTGATGGGCGACATCGTGAATATCGACGCCGACGGCTATCTCAGCGTCATCGGCCGCACGTCCGACTTCATCATCCGCGGCGGCAAGAACATCAGCGCCCCCGCGGTGGAGGAAGAAGTCGGCACCCACCCCGCCGTCGCCCTGGTCGCGGCCGTCGCCGCGCCCGACAAGGTGTTCGGCGAGAAAGTCGCGGTTTACGTGGTCCCGCGCCAGGGCATGACGGTGACCCTGGACTCGATCGTCCAGCACCTCAACGCCCGCGGCGTGTCGAAGGAATGGTTCCCGGAGCACCTGATCCTGGTCGACGAGCTGCCGGTGTCTTCGGGCGGGAAGACGGCGAAGGGCGACCTCAAGGCCGATATCAAAAGGCGGTTTGCCGATCAGGTGCGATAGGGCATTTCGGCGGACTATCGGGTCGTCATTCCCGCGAAGGCGGGAATCCAGTTTGCGGGCGTCTGCCCGCGCAAGACTCATGTCGCCGCGGACGCGGCTCTACCCTGGATTCCCGCCTTCGCGGGAATGACGGCGGATAGAACTCGGCATTTGTCTCAAAGCGCTTCGCCCGGAACGCGAAACTAGTTCAGCCCTTGCGGATTCCCGGCGACGATGGTGACCGGGCTCGCTTCCGGCTCGCCGTCAACGCTCCAATAGAGCGTATCGCCCCGGCGCTCGACGGGCGAGCAGACATCGGCGTCGCTATCCTGCAGCAGGGTGCAGAAGTCGCCGTTCCGCACCTCCCAATGGCCGCTATAGTGCTTGCCCTCGGCCAAGCCGTGCAGCGAGCCGTCGGGCGCGTAATATTCGACGAAACCTCCCGGCAGCATCGCGGTATGGCCCGACAGGGCGGCGATGATCTCGGAGCCCGAGATCGGTGTCGCGCCGGAGGGGAATTCCATCTTGGCTGCCGGCTCTTTCCCCGGGGCCGGATAGCTGACCGGCGCGGCGAGGAAGACGGATGCCGCCAATGCCGCTTGCCCGGTGAAGAGAAGTGCCACGGCGGCCAGTGAAGCTGCCCTCAAGGCTTGGATATCGGCGCGTATCATGCGGCTCTCCATCGACCAACCAAACCGGCGACTAGATGCGTATCTTGGGGCCGGCCTCACTGATATGGGGACTTCAGAGTGCCGCCGGTAGCCTTACCTCCACCGTCAGCCCGCCGCCCGGCGTTTCCGACAGCACCATCCTGCCGCCGTGGGCGCTGATCGTATCCGAGGCGATCGACAGGCCCAGCCCGATGCCGCCGGTGTCGCGCGAGCGCGATCCTTCACAGCGATAGAAGGGACGCAGCACGTTCTCGCGCTCTGATTCGGGCACGCCCGGCCCGTGGTCGGCGATACGGATCACCGCCTCGTCGCGGTCCCGGCTGACGTCGATCTCGGTCCGGCCGGCATAGCGCACGGCATTGTCGATGATGTTGACGATCGCGCGCTTGAATGCCCTGGGCCGCATCTGCACCGGCAGGCTGCCGGCGGTGGTGAGGCCGACCGGCTGGTCCATGTCGCTTGCATCGGCGGCGATGGTTTCCATCAGGGCGGCGAGGTCGATCGGCCGGCTGGGCTCGTCGGTATTCTCGTCGCGGGCGAAGGCCAGGGTGGCGCCGACCATGTCCTCCATCTCTTGCAGGTCGGAGAGGATCTTGGTGCGCTGCTCCCCGTCTTCCATCATCTCGGCTCTCAGCCGCATGCGGGTCAGCGGCGTGCGCAGGTCGTGCGAGATCGCCGCCAGCATGCGGGTGCGGTCGGTGACGAACTGGCGCAAGCGCCGCTGCATGCGGTTGAAGGCCGCCGCCGCATGCTTGACCTCGCGCGGACCCGTCTCCGAGACCGGCGGGGCGTGGACGTCGGCGCCGAACCGGTCGGCGGCCTCCGACAGGCGGGATAGCGGCTTGGTGGCCAGCGAGACCGACCAGATCGAGCCGATCATCCCCACCGCAATCACCGCGGCGATATAGGCGGCGAAGGTGGGGGTGAGAAAGCTGCTCAGCGGCTGCGGCGCATCCAGCGTCAGCCTTGTGCCGTCGGGCAGCACGCTTTCCGCCTGGATATGCGCGAAGAAACGCGGATCGCCGAACGGCGGCGGCCCGTGGTCGCCCATTGCCGGCAGGTGGAGCAGGAAATTGGGCGGCGGATGGCTGGCGTCGGGCGGATGGGTGCCGTCCGGCGCGTGCATGCCCTCGGGCGGCGGCCCGTCGGGCGGTGGGCCATCCGGCGGGGGGCCGCCCGACGGGGGCCCGGCCCCAGGCGGCGAGCCCTCCGGCGGCGGGCCGTCCGGACCGTGATGCTCGTTGATGCCGGGCGCGGCCTCGGGCCGGCCGTCCATCCGGTGCGCGAACATCAGCGGCCGTACCATCATGCGGCGATGGGCCGGCGATTCGGCCTTCAGAATCTGGGCGAAGCCGGCGACGCATTCGGCCGCCTGGCGCGACTGGGCCGCCTCCAGCGCCCGCATCCTGTCCGCGTGATAGAGGCTGAGCGCCAGGGCCTGGGTCAGCAGGATGCCGCCGATCACCAGCGCCACGAGCCAGTGCGACAGGCGGTCGGGCAGAATGCGCCCCAGCATGCGGCCACCTAGCATGACGCCACCTCGGCGGCGAAGACATAGCCGCCGAAACGGACGGTCTTGATGATTTCGGGTACGTCCGGCGCGCATTGCAGCTTGCGGCGCAGCCGGCTGACCTGCACGTCGATCGACCGGTCGAACGGCGAGGCTTCGCGCCCCTTGGTGATGTCCAGCAACTGGTCGCGGTTCAGCACCCGGTTCGGCCGCCGCGCCAACGCCACCAGCAGGTCGTATTCGCCGCCGGTGAGGTCGATCTCATGGCCCTGCGGCCCGATCAGACGCCTGCGTTCCGGCTCCAGCACGAAGCCGGCAAAGGTCAGCCGGTCCTCCGGCTGGGCCGGAGCGGTGCGGTCCGTGCGGCGCAGAACGGCGGTGATGCGCGCCACCAGCTCGCGCGGGCTGAACGGCTTGGGCAGATAGTCGTCGGCGCCGCCTTCCAGCCCGACGATGCGGTCGGCCTCCTCGCCCAGCGCGGTCAGCATGATGATCGGCAGGGTGGATTTCTCGGCGCGCAGCTTGCGGCAGATTGTGAGCCCGTCCTCGCCCGGCAGCATCAGGTCCAGCAGCATCAGGTCGAAATTGCCGGCCGACAAAGCCTCGCGCATCTCGGCGCCATTGCGCGCGGTGGTCACGCGGAAACCGCGGCCGGTGAGATAGCGGGCGACCAGGTCGCGGGTTTCGCGGTCGTCCTCGACGACCAGGAGATGGGGTGTCGTAGTCATGGTCCGATTTTACCAGCCGCGTCCGGAAACCGCGGATTTCTTCGGTAACAGTTTGTAACAGGGGGGGCGGAGGCCACAAATCGTAACAATCGGACCCGTTGCCTGACATCAGCGGGTAACGCGGGCCCTCTCTATTCGTCCCATCAACCTGGCCGTCTTCAACCGATGGGGTGATCGACATGAACACCAGATACCTGCCCAGCCTCAGCCTTGTGGTGATGCTTACGATCGGCGCCGTCGGCGTGTTCGTTGTCGGCTTCGCCTATGGCTATGAGGCCGATCCGGATGGTGTGCCACCGGCCGAACAGCCGAAAGCCGAGCGTGCCGTCCACGCCCGGGACTTGCCCCCGCCGCCCTTGCCAGGGGCGATGATCGAGGCGCACCTCGCCTTCCTCAAGACCGCGCTCAAGGTCACCGACGCCCAGGCCGCCGCCTGGAACGCCGTCGCCGACGTGTTGCGCGAACAGGCCAGGCGGCACGACGCCGAGATCGCGGCGCGGCGCAAGGCCCGGGAAACTGCGGCCGAACCGCCCGATCTGCCGACGATCTTGCAGGATCGGCAGAAGATGGCCGTAGAAGAATCGGACGATCTGTCCAAGCTTCTGGCCGCGCTCAAGCCTTTCTACGGATTGCTGACCGCTGAGCAGAAAGAAGCCGCGGACCACCTGTTCCCCTCCGGCCACCCGGGCATGGGGCATGGCGGGCCGCCCTGCCTAAGGGAAGCGTCCCTGGCCCACGGCCCGGGCGCGGAATGTCAGCCGTTCTTTCGCCACGAAGTGCGTTGAGGATGTTTTGACATGAGCAGACCGGCGAAAAATCCCCCGCTGAGCTTCGATGACGCGATGAGCGTCCACGTGCTGCGCGCCGAGGGCTTCACCTATAGCGAGCTGTGCACCCTGTTCGGCGATCATGCCAGCCGCGTCATCCAGGTGCTGGACGGCACATGCCATCCCGGCAGCTGGGAGGCGGCGCTCGACAAGCTGTCGCGCGGCGTCTACTGGCACCCGCGCATCGTCGCCCTGGTCCTGAGCCTGGGCGGCCCCCAGCCGCTGATCGCGGCCACTCGCGCCGCCAACCCCGCCTACCGCCGCCATCAGCAGGAATTGAAGCGCCTGCGCAAGATCAGCATCCCCTTCTGCCGCCGCCCGGCGCGGGTAGGGAACGCGTTCTAGGAGTTTTTATCCGCAGATTACGCAGATTTTACTGAATGTTACCGCCTTCGGCGGCCGGAAAGCCGCGCAGCGAGAAAATCATAATCTGCGTTAATCTGCGTAATCTGCGGATAAAACGATTTTCTAAGCCAGCCCCAGCCGTGCCGCGTCGAGCGGCAAATCCAGGTCGAAGCCGGTCAGTTCGTATCCCTTGCGGAAATCGTTCATGTGGCGGCGCATCCAGGTGCGGGCGCCGTCGGCGTCGCGTTCGGCCAGGCGTTCGTAAATGAAGCGATGGGCGTCCAGCACCCGGCGATAGGTGTTCAGCCGCGGCAGGATGATGCGGCCGGCCGGGATGAACAGCTTGGTGATCGGCTCGTGGGAGAGGATCAGGACCCGGTTGCCCGAGGCCTGGGCCAGGATTTCGTGGAACTCGCGGTCCAGGCCGACGAAATCGTCGATATCGAAAATCTCCCTGGCCTCGATCAGCCGGATCGCCTCTTCCATCTCGGCGATATTGGCGGCCAGCCGCTTGAGGTCGGCGTCGGTGATATTGCGGGCCGCGATCTCCGCCATCATCGGCTCGACCAATGACGAGGCCTCCCACAGTTCGCGGAAGGTGATGGTCGCCAGGATCAGCGCCCGGCTGGCCGAGGAGGCGAGCTCCAGGTAATGCGGGATGGCGATGCGCGGCCGCTTGGCGCCCTCACGCTCTACCAGCCCCGACTGCTCCAGCAGCCGGATGCCCTCCCGCACGGTGGAGCGGTTCACGCCGAACTGCTCGGCCAGCAAGGTCTCGGCCGGCAGCGGATCGCCGACCTTCAAGGTGCCGGCGAAAATCTGCTTTTCGATCGCGTCATAGACCAGTTTGTAGGCCGGGGCCCGCTCCAGGCGGGGAAATTCACGAGGCTGCATGGCTTGATAGCATCACACCCAGAGTGTACTGTCCAGAATTGTCCGACAAGCCGACAATTCTTGCGGGAAGATGAGCCAGCCTCCTTACGAAAATATCGCCGTCGAACGCCTCGGCCACGCCGCGCGGATCACGCTGACGCGGGCCGATAAGCTCAATCCGATCGACTGGGCGACGATCAAGGACCTGCGCCGTGCCATCGCGGAGCTTGAAGCGAGCAACTGCCTGGCGGTGGTGATCACCGGCAGCGGGCGCAGCTTTTCGGCGGGCGGGGATCTTGAGGGCTATATCGCGCTCTATAAGAGCAAGGAGCGCTTCCACGCCTTTCTCATCGATTTCTTCGACATGCTGGATGCCATCGAGAAGTCGGAGAAAATCTATATCGCCGCGATCAACGGCGTCTGCGTCGCGGGCGGGCTGGAGCTGCTGCTGGCCTGCGACCTCGTCATCGCCGCCGATACCGCGAAGATCGGCGACGGGCACCTGAATTTCGGCCAGCTGCCAGGGGCCGGCGGCTCGCAGCGCCTGCCGCATGCCATTGGCCTCTTGCGCGCCAAGCAATTGATCCTGTCCGGCAAGTTGCTGACCGCGGCCGAGGCCGAGCGGATCGGGCTGGTCGGCGAGGTGGTGCCGGCGGATGCGCTGCAGGATGCGGCGCTGCGGCTGGTCGACGGCATGGCCGAGAAAAGCCCGGTCGGCCTCAAGGGCGCCAAGCACCTGACCAACCTGACGCTGACCATGCCAATGTCGGCGGGGCTGAAATACGAGATGGCCTATGTCCATCGCTATGCGACGGAAGAGCCGGATGCGACCGAGGGCCTGATCGCCTTCAAGGACAAGCGCAAGCCCGCCTTCGGCAAGCGTTAACGAGGAAACCCAATGTTTGCTTTACGCGACAAATACGCCATCGCCGGGATCGGCTGGACCGAGTTCTCCAAGAAATCCGGCCGCACCGTGCGCAGCCTGGCGTCCGAGGCCTGCATCAAGGCGACCGCCGATGCGGGGCTGAAAATCTCCGACATCGACGGCATCGTCAGCTACAACTTCAACGACAGCGCCCCGGCCATCGCGGTGGCGACCGAGATCGGCGTGCCGCAGGCCGGCTACGCTGTCGATTTCCTGTCGGGCGGCAACGCGGCCAACCTGATCATTCTGTCTGCGGTGGCCGCGATCGAGGCCGGGCTGGCCAAGACCGTGCTCTGCTACCGCGCGATGAATGGCCGCTCCGGCTTTCGCCTCGGCGGCGGGCGCGACATGTCGGCCTACAACATCACCCAATACACCGCGCCCTTCGGCTGGATCACCTATCCCCAGGCGATGGCGATGTGGTGCCGCCGGCACATGATCGAATACGGCACGACGCCTGAGCAGCTGGGTGAGATCGCCGTCCAGTTCCGCAAGAACGCCGAGCATAACGAACGCGCCATGCAGCGCGCGCCGATCACGATGGACGATTATTTCAACTCCCGCATGATCGTCGACCCGTTCCATATGCTGGATATCTGCCTGGAGACCGACGGCGCCTGCGCCGTGCTGGTCACCACCACTGAGCGGGCCAAGGACATGGTGCACAAGCCGATCCGCATCATGGGCGGCGCCTATGGCGGCGGTCCGGACCAGGGCGAGGATTTGTTCGACGCCATCCGCTGGCCCGACCACGCGCACAACTACGCCAAGTACATCGCCGACGATCTGTGGAAGAGCGCCGGGATCGGGCCGAAGGATATCGACCTCGCCCAGATCTACGATTGCTTCACCTACTCCATCATCATGCAGCTCGAAGGGCTGGGCTTCTGCAAGGACGGCGAGGGCGGCCCCTTCGTCCAGGGCGGGCGCATCGCGCCGACCGGCGAGCTGCCGCTGAACACCGCCGGCGGCCTGCTGTCCGAGGGCTACATCCACGGCCTCAACCATGTGGTCGAGGCGGTGCAGCAGCTGCGCGGCGACGCCGGTGTCCGCCAAGTGCCGAATGTGGAGACCTGCCTCACAACAGCCGGGGCGATGACCTGCGGCAGCGCGCTCGTCCTGAGGAATTGACCATGAGCTACGAAAAGCCGCTGCCGGTCCTGGACCCGGAAAGCACCCCGTTCTGGGAAGCGACCCGCGCGCACAAGCTGAAGATCGTGAAATGCGGCGATTGCGGCCAGGTCCGCTTCCCGCCGACCAGCTTCTGCCCACATTGCAGCTCGGCCAAGATCGAGTGGATCGAGGCCAGCGGCAAGGCGAAGGTCTTCAGCTGGATCGTCGTGCGCCATCCGGTGCCGAAGGACGTCTATGCGATGGACGTGCCCTATGTCGTCGCGCTGGTGACCTTGGAGGAAGGTGTGCGGATGCCGACCAACATCGTCGGGTGCGCGCCTGAGGACGTCACCGCCTACATGCCGCTCAAGGTCCAGTTCCGCGACGTGACGCCGGAGATCACCCTGCCGGTGTTCGCGCCTCATAAGGACCCTCGCCCGTGAAACGGGAGAGGGAGGGGCCCGCCGCGCAGCGGTGGGAGGGTGAGGGGGCTATGCCTCCGAAATCCCCCTCACCCTCCCAACCCTTTGGGTCGGGCCCCTCCCTCTCCCGCTACTCGGGCGAGGGGATATTCCGATGACCCAATCCCCCTTCGCAGCATCCCCGCTTCTGGCCCATGTCGCGGGCTTAAGCCGGGCCGAGCTGGAAAAGCTCCAGCTCACCAAGCTGCGCCGTCAGGTCGACCGGCTCTATGCCCAAAGCCCGTACTATCGCGAGCGCATGGACGGCGCGGGATTGAAACCTGAGAGCATCACGTCGCTGGACGTGTTCAGCGAGCGCTTCCCCACCTCGAACAAAGCCGATTTCCTGGCCGACCAGCTGGCCCATCCGCCCTTCGGCGCGCGCCTCGGCATCCCGCGCGATCAGGTGGCGCTGGTCAATATGACCGGCGGCACGTCGGGGCAGGGGCAGGAGATTTATGGGCGCAGCCAGCGCGACATTCATATGCAGGGTTATCTGCATGCGCTGCCCTGGTTCCTGGCAGGCCTGCGCCCCGGCCATATGGCGATCAACTGCGTGCCTGCCGGCGGCATGACCACCGGCGGCTGGGGGCCGGGCGAGGGCTTGAGGATCGTCGGCGCCACCGGCTTCCATGTCGGCGGCTCGCTGTCCACCGACGCCAAGATCGACCTGATGCTGAAGCTGGGGGCTGTCAATTTCATCTATGCCTCGACCAACTATCTCCACACCCTGACCGACGCGCTGCTGCGCCGGGGGATGGAGATTTATGCC
>Ga0207694_10001294_pt1 | contig 21574 bp, 24 predicted proteins | sample KBSC34metaG_FD_184353 | JGI IMG/M metagenome (GOLD analysis project Ga0207694, IMG submission 184353) | Corn rhizosphere microbial communities from Kellogg Biological Station, Michigan, USA - KBS C3-4 metaG (SPAdes) (version 2) | ecosystem: Host-associated > Plants > Roots > Rhizosphere > Soil... | reverse complement strand
CAGTATCGTGGCGTGCATCTCGCCGAGGCCTTCATCATCAGGATGGCCGACGATGTCCTTGTCGGACAAAGTCCGCCGTTCCACGTGGTGATTGAGTGACTATGAACGACATAGCTGAGCGTCAAAACGCACCGCATTTCTTGCGCTTGCTGCGCGCCCGATCCGAGATCTATCGGCGCGCCACCCGCCTGCAGCTGGTGCAGGTCACTTTGACCGTCATTGTCCCGGTCGTGATGGCGATCGTCGCGCTATTCACGCCAGCGATACGCCCGTTCGCTGGCGCATTATCGGTCAGCCTCACGCTCATTGACATCGGATTTCTCGACAGAGCTTTGAAGCGCCGCTTGAAGACTGCGGCTCTGATCTGCGAGCGGTTCGACTGCGACCTTCTAAGACTGCCATGGAGCAAATTCGCCGCCGGCAAGCCGCTTGAACCCGAGATTATCGCCGAGGCGGATCGGCGATGGCCCAAGGGCGATGCAAAGCTCATCGATTGGTATCCGGCCGCCGTCGGACGGGCACCTTTGCATTTAGCACGGATAATCTGTCAGCGAACGAACCTTTGGTATGACGCAAAGCTGCGCGAAAATTACAGTTTCCTGTTGGTCGCCGGGGCCGTGGCAATCGTGCTCGCGCTGGTAGCTGCTGGGCTAGCCATCAATCTGCCCTTCACCGATTTCGTTGTCACGGTCCTCGTTCCAGGAACCCCGGTTCTGTCCTGGGCGGTGCGCGATGCCTTTCGGCAACGTGATGCGGCCGATGCTCAGAAATTGGCCCGCGCAGAGGCCGAAGCACTATGGGAACTGGCGCTCGCGGGAGGTTGCGACGACAGCGAATGTGAAAGGCGGTCACGCGAATTTCAGAACAGCATATTCCAGCGCAGAACCAGTAATCCGCTGCTCCTGCCTTTCGTCTATCATTGGCTCCGATCTGGGATGGAGCTCGACATGAATCTGGGAGCCGCTGAGTTTCTGCGGCAGGCTGGGATAGCCGAAGTCAATCAATCCTGACAGCAAGGTCAAATACCGCAGGCTGGATGCAAGTCCGTTTATCCCGTGAGCGCGAATTCGCTCTGGACCGACGCTTTCGGCGCGCGAACCGCCGGGCCGAGAAGACGCGCATCCCCAACCAATGTATAGACGGCGTGGCGTTGCCCGCCGCGGTTCCGGTGGTCGACGCGATAGCCCTGATAATGGCGGCGCAGGAATCCTGCATTCACGAGTTCGGAAACCGCGCGGCTGAGATTGCTTTTACCGGCAGCACGAATGCGCGCGCGCATTTCCTCGGCGACCGCCCGCTGTGCATCCTCCGCATCGCGCGGGAGCACTCCGCCTCTGACGAGGTCTCGATGGACTCGCTCGGCCAAGGCCACGTTACGCGGGCCGCGCTGGGCCATTGGCGTGAGCGCGTCGCAAAGCCAGTCGCGCAGCGAAACAAGCTCGTTGTCCCGCTTGATCCAGGGACCGGCGCTCCCGTCGGGGCCGGCGACCTGCGCAATCAGGTTGAGCAGCATGAAGGCGTAGCGGGGGCGGCTTGAGGCCTGCGCCAATCTCTCGAGTACGGCTGCGATGTCGCAGTTGCCGGAAGGTTCGAGAGGAGCCGAGGGTTGAAACATAACGCGACTGAATCAAGCACAAACAAGGATCAATGTGAATCCTAAATACGCACCGTTGGACGTCATTTGTCGCCTATGACACTTTACCAGCGGGCAAAGTGTCATAGGCGATTCATTCCTCGAAGCTGTTGCGAATCGTTCTCAACTCACCGTGATAATCGCCGCGCTGACCGCTTATCACTGGACGGGGAGGCGTCCTGGCGACGAGTTTCGACCGTCTATGGCGAACAGGATAAGAGATTGCGGCCGCCTGGATGACCTCACGCGTTTCGCAGAGGAATGTGCGCGTGCTGAAAACCTCGGCGATCTGCAAGGCACCATCGATGCCGCAGTGCGCGAACTCGGCTTCCGCTGGTTCACGCTGCTCCACAATGTCGATCTTCGGCGCGGAGGCGGGCAGAGCCTGTTCCTCACCACCTATCCGTCGGCTTGGCTCGAAGAGGTGCTCGAGGAGCGCCACTATGTCGAGGACCCCATCCACGCGGCTTGCGCCCGCACCCCATCGGGGCTCGCCTGGGACCGGGTGGGCGACGTGCTTGAACTTTCTTCGCGCCAGCGGAGCATCCTGAAACGCGCCAGGGATCATGACCTTGCAGCGGGCTATAGCTTGCCGATCAGGACGCCGGGCGAGCCTGAGGCGATTTTCACGGTTGCCCGATCACGTGATGAACCGCTGGAGGCGGCGGAAATTCTCACCGCCCGGTTGCTGGGTTCGGTCGCCTATGACCGGGCGCGCGAACTGCTCGGCGAAGAAATAAGGGCAATGGTTTTCGTTCCCCTCAGTCCGCGCCAGGTCGAGTGCATCGCGCTCGTGGCCCAGGGTAAGAGCGATTGGGAGATTGCCCAGATCCTTGGGCTTAGTCGCGACACCGTGCACGAATATGTTGAATCCGCGCGTCGGCGCTACGGCGTGCGGCGCCGAACGCAGCTGGTGCTGCGCGCAGTTCGCGACGGCCATCTCAACATGGACGCGCTTCTCTGATCTCGTTTGGGCCGTGATGATCGGGCTCAGGGACGTCCAGGACTTCTGCGCGGTTGCCGCGACAATCAAGGACAGCCAAGCACTTGCCGGCCTGATGGCCGAGATCACGCGCGCGATGGGCTTTCGGCATTTCGCATTGGTCCATCATGTCGACCTGAACTCCGCAGCCGGCTCGGTCCACATCGTCGACTATCCGCCGGACTGGGTGGAACGTTTCCAGGCGCGGCGCCTCTATGCGAGCGACCCGATCCACCGCGCCAGCCACCGCACCCATGTTGGCTTCGCCTGGTCGGCGGTTCAATCGATCATCCCTCTCACCGCGGCCGACCGGTCGATCCTGGCAGAAGCGCACGAAGCGGGGCTAGGCGATGGCTTCACCGTTCCGGCCCATATTCCTGGCGAGATCAATGCATCCTGTTCGTTCGCGATGGGACCCGGCGAAGCGCTCGACCTGGACCAACTCCCGCTCGTCCAATTGATTGGCAGTTTTGCGTTCGAAGCCGCGCGCAAGCTTTCGCGAGCCGTCCAGCATCCATGCGAGAACCCGAGCCTGACTGAGCGGCAGGCCGAATGCGTCGCGCTTGTCGCGCGCGGGAAGACCGACTGGGAGATTAGCCAAATCCTTGGCATCGGGCAGGAAACCGTGATCCAGCATGTAAAGGATGCGCGCGACCGCTACGGTGTGACGAAGCGCACGCTGCTGGCTATTCGTGCCTTGTTCGATGGACAGATCAGCTTCGCAGATGTGTTCGGCCGATGATCTCCCCAGGACTGGGGATAACCGAAAGGATGCGCGTCTGATCGACTGACCGCCTCACCAAAGGAGGCTGTCATGCATATCGAAACCGGCGTTGCCCGCGCCATGGAAAACCGCCTGTTCCGTTCGATGTTCGAGGAACGCAAACGGGTATTCGTCGATCTTCTGCGCTGGGAGGTCCCGGTCCTTGCTGGCCGCTATGAAATCGATCAATTTGACAATGATCGGGCGGTTTACATCGTAATTGCCGGGAGCGACGGCGAGCATCGTGCCTCCGCGCGGCTCCTCCCAACCGCTCATGACCATATTCTCGGTACCATCTTCCCGGAGCTGTGCGAGGACACACCTCCGCGCGGCCCCGACATCCTGGAAATCACCCGCTTCTGCCTAGCGCGAAGGCTACGTGCCCGAGAACGCCTGGAGGTGCGCAACCAACTGGTGTCCGCACTCGTCGAATATGCGCTCGGCAATCATATCCGCAGTTACACCGGCGTCGCGGAGTGGCCCTGGTTCCAGCAAATCCTGAGCTTCGGCTGGCATTGCCTTCCCCTTGGCCTTCCCGCGACGGACCAGGGGCGCTGCCTCGTTGCCTTGCAGATCGACATCGACGGCTCCACGCGCGAACAGCTGCGCGCAAGCGGCGTTTTTCGCCCGGCCGGCCTTGCCGACCTGGCGAGCGCGGCGTGAGGTCGGCGTCATGGCGAGCATCGCACCCTGCCACATCTCCGGAGCAACCACGGCCCGCGAAGACCTGCGGCGGCACGGCTTCTGTGTGCTACAGGACATCGAGCCCCAAGCCCGAATTGCCGAGATCGATCGCGCCCTCGATCCGCGCTTTGCCAGCACACCCTTTTGTCAGGGCGGCTTCTATGGTCCACGCACCAAGCGCTTCGGCGGGCTCCTGAAGCGCGTGCCCGCTGTCGAGAACCTTGTCCGAAATGCTGCCGTCATGCGGCTGGTGCGCTCGGTCCTCGACCCTTGGTGTGATACCATCCAGCTCAACCTCACGCAGGCGCTCGAACTGCATCCGGGCGCGCCAGCGCAGTTCCCCCACCGGGACCAGGATATGTGGCGCGGCCCGGCCGGCGAGCTCGAATATCTCGTCAACGTGATGTGGCCGGTTTCTCCGTTCAAGGCTGAAAACGGCGCGACATTGATCTGGCCGGGGAGCCACAATCTCGGCACGGCGGGCGATGATGGGAACCCGATCGCCCTCGAGGCGGATCCCGGTTCGGCGATCCTATTCCTGGGGTCGACGCTCCATGGGGCGGGTTCGAACCATACAAGCGCCATGCGGCGCGGTATCATCATCAGCTATTGCCTGGGTTGGCTGAAGCCCTACGAAAATCAATGGCTGACCTATCCACCCGATGTGGCCAGTGCGTTCGATCCAGAGCTTGCCGCGCTTGTCGGCTATCAGCAGCACCGCCCCAATCTCGGCAATTATGACGGGCAATGCCCGTCCATCCTGCTTCGGGGCGAACCGCCGGAATATCTGGCTGCCACCGATGCCCTGCGGCCCGATCAGGAGGGCGCCTTGGCCGAATTCCTGCGGCAGCAGCAGGCGAGCTGATCAAATCCCCCCGGCTGGGGGGATTGTCGAAAGCAAGGCCCAGCGGAACAAAGAGAGGTGAAATCCAACGGATAGCTGACGCCAATTCCCGACGCGGGAGGTGTCTTTCGCGGGGGAATGACCCGATGCAACGTGCGACTCTCGGCCTGGCGGTGCTCGCCATGGGCACCGCCCTTCAATCGACTCCGGCGCGAGCGAATGACTTGGGTTGCCAGGTTCTCCTGTGCCTTTCCAACCCCGGTGCGTCGCGCCCATGGCCAAGCTGTGGCGGCGCTTGGCCATGGGCGGCTCCTTTCCCGGCTGTAGTGGCGGAGGCGTCGCAGGCACCAAGGTCTATGATCGGGAATCGGCAACGCGGCGCCGGGTTGTCATGACGTTCAGCGATGGGCGCCGCGAAACCTACTCGCTGGCCAATATCGAGCGGCTGCAGGATCTCGCTCGATGATCCTCGACGTCGCCAGTCTTCTCGCCCTTGCAGGCTCATGCGCGCCAAGCGTGGCGCCTGAGACGCTGATCTCGATCGTCCACACTGAAAGCCGGTTAAACACGCTTGCGATCGGGGTTAACAGTCCGGGTGTGCGTAAGCCGGCGCCGGTGACGAGGGCACAGGCCATTGCCGCGGCGCGCAGCCTCATCCGCCAAGGTTACAACATCGACCTCGGGCTTGGGCAGATCAACAGCGCCAACCTCGGATGGCTGGGTCTGTCGGTTGAGGATGCCTTCGAGCCGTGCCGCAACCTCGCCGCCGCCGCCCGGGTTCTTGCGACCAACTACCAGGCGGTTGCGCGCTTCGCCCCGAGCCCTGACGATGCGATCGCAACAGCGCTTTCGCTCTACAATACCGGCGATCGGCGCCGCGGGTTTCGCAATGGTTATGTCGCCCGCGTCTATGCCAGCGCGTCAACCGTCATCCCCTTGATCCGCGGCAGGCGCCCAGCGCCTGTCATGCCGGCACCTGTCCAGATTGCCGACGCGGCGAGCGCCAATCCGCAAGCCTCCGCGCTCGCGGCGACGCAGGCGGCCGGCTGGAACACCACCGCCGATGCCCGGCAGGCCTCGCTCATGGTCTTCGGGGACGGGGCAACTTCTCAGAAAGGACAGCATCCATGACAGCGATCACCGCCCGCCTGGGCTCCCAGCCCCAATGGGCGCGTCTTCTGCTGCGCATCGCCGGCATCGTCGGTCTGGCGGTGCTTGTCTCATTGCTGCTGAGCGATCCCGCCCATGCGCAGGGCGCGGACGGCATCACCTCGATGGCGGAGAACATCAAGACCTGGCTGACGGGAACTTTCGCCAAGACGATCGCGGTCATCGCCGTCGTCATCGTCGGCTTCATGTTCTTCACCGGACGGGCGAGCCTTGGCCTCTTGGTAACGGTCATCGTCGGTATCTTCATCGTCTTCAGCGCGCAGTGGATCGTCGATACCATCACAGGTGGCGCGTGAAGGAGGGGGCCGCCTCGAACGAGCGGCTGCGCGAGGAAACGCTTTTCCTTGCGGTGACCCGGCCGACGATGTGGCTGGGCGTGCCGCTCGAAGCATCCTTGCCGATTGCGCTTGCTACCTGTCTCACCCTGATCGTCAGCGGCAATCCGCTTTACGCGGGGGCGATCGGTGGCGCCTGCCTAGCGGTGGCGCGCCTCATCGTGCGCCACGACGCCAATGCCTTTCGCCTGCTATGGTTATGGACTTTGACCAAGGCGCGCTGTCGGAACCGCGGCTGGTGGGGCGGCAGTTCCTATTCGCCGCTGCCGGTCGCCGGGATGAAGCGCAAGGGTTTCGCGCGTGGCTAGCGCCGCCGCCCAGCTGCCGCCACGCAAGACGCCCTGGCGGGTTCTGGTCCGAGAGGCGGAGCCCGGGCGCTATCTTCCCTATGCCCGCCATGTGACGCGCGATGTGATTGCGCTCGATAGCGGCGATCTCATGATGATGTTCCGTCTCGAAGGGCTGGCTTTCGAGACGGCTGATCCGATCCACCTCAATGATTGGCACGAGAAGCTCAACGGCACTTGGCGCAACATCGCCGACGATCGGCTTGCGATCTGGACCCACATCGTCCGCTCAGCCGTAGGGGACTATCCCGAAGGGGAGTTCCGCTCGAGGTTCGCCGCCGAGCTCGACAGCAAATATCGTGCGCGCGTCACCGCCAAGCGGATGTTCGTCAACGAGCATTATCTGACGCTTCTCATGCGTCCAGCAGTCGGATCGGCCGACCGGACCGGGCTGCTTCTCAAGCGGATCGCGAAAGCCAGGGCGGCGGCGCAGGAAGTCGATCCCGATGAACTGGCGCGCTTCGAGGAGAAGGCACGGGACATCGAGAAGCTGCTCCGCCGCTGCAGCCCGTCGCGCCTCGCCCTCTACGAGCATAATGGCCTTATCTTCTCCGCCCCGCTCGAGGTGCTCGAGCAAGTGATGATGGGCGCGCGATCCAGGGTTCCGCTCGTCCGCGGTCATCTCGGATCGGCGCTTTATGGCGAGCGCGTGATCTTCGGACGCGAGACAGTTGAGATCCGCGCCCATGACGCAAGCCGCTGGCAGGGTATCTTCGGGATCAGAGAGTATCCCGCGCTCACGCGCCCGGGCCAGATGAATGCCTTGCTCGGCCAGGATTTCGCCTTCGTCGTCTCCCAATCCTTCACTTTCATGGGCAAGGCGCGGGCAGCCGAACGCCTGCGCCGCCGTCAGAACCAGATGGCCTCGACCGAGGATGCTGCAGCGAGCCAGGCGCTCGATCTCGCCGATGCCGCCGACGATCTGCAAAGCAACCGGTTCGTGCTCGGGGAGCATCATTTCTCACTGGCCGTCTTCGCCGAGAGCCAGAGGCGGCTTGCCGATAATCTCTCGGCCGCGCGCGCGGCACTGGCCGATGCCGGCCTGGTGGCGGCGCGCGAAGGACCAGCGCTCGAAGCGGCGTTCTGGGCGCAGCTGCCCGGAAATTTCGCATGGCGGGCGCGGCCGGCGGCGATCACCTCGCGCAATTTTGCCGCCTTGGCGCCGTTCCACACTTATCCTGCGGGCCGAGTCAACGGGAACCATTGGGGGCCTGCCATCGCCATGATGAAGACGGCCGCGCAATCGCCTTATTATTTCAACTTCCATGTCGGCGATTTGGGCCACACGCTGATTATTGGTCCTTCCGGTGCGGGCAAGACCGTCGTCCAGAACTTTCTGATGGCGCAACTCGAGAAGACGGGCGCGCAGCAGATCTTCATCGACAAAGACCGCGGCGCGGAGATTTATGTCCGGTCCGCGGGCGGGATCTATCTCACGCTGAAGAATGGGGAGCCTACAGGTTTCGCTCCTCTGCGGGCACTCGACTATGGTCCGCGCAATCTTGTCTTCCTGGGGCGCCTGATCCGGCAGCTGGTGACGCCGGTCGGAGGCCAACTCGGGGTCACGCAGGAGCGCATGATCGACGAGGGACTGGCCTCGCTCGGGCGCCTCGCGCCGGAGGATCGCTCTATTCTCGCCCTGCGCCAGCTGCTCGGCCAGCGGGACCCGGAAGGCATCGGTGCGCGGCTGGAAAAATGGGCGCGGGGCGGATCGTTCGGCTGGGTGTTCGACAATGAGACCGATGCTTTGTCGCTCGAGGCGCCGTTCGTCGGCTTCGACATGACGGATTTTCTCGACAACCCCGAAGTCCGCACGCCGCTCATGATGTACATGTTCCACCGGATCGATGGTCTCCTCGACGGTCGGCGGCTTGTGATCGACATCGACGAATTCTGGAAGGCCTTGGGCGATGATGCCTTCCGCGCCTTCGCGCAGGACGGCCTCAAGACCTACCGCAAGCAGAACGCCTTCCTCGTCTTCGGTACGCAAAGCCCTGCGGATGCGCTGCGCTCAGACATTTCGCACAGCATCATGGAGCAGGTTGCGACCAAGATATTACTCCCCAATCCCTACGGCCGCGAAACGGACTATGTCGATGGGCTGGGTCTGACCCAGGCGGAATTCAAGCTCATCCGGCATGATCTGAATCCAGAATCCCGCCGGTTCCTGGTCAAGCAAGGCCATGACTCGATCGTCGTCGAACTCGATCTTGGCGGTCTCTCCGACGAACTCGCCGTGCTCTCGGGCACCACGGAAACCGTGACACTGCTCGACGCCATCCGCGCCGAGGTCGGCGACGATCCCGAAAACTGGCTGCCTCTCTTTCACCAGCAGCGTCGGTCTCCATCGAGCAGGAAAGGATGAGCTATGCGTAAAGGCAGATTCGCAGCGATCGGAGCGATTATCCTGGGAACGGCAGGTCCGGCCGCCGCCCAGGGCATACCGGTCTACGACAGCTCCGGCTATCTGCAGGCGCTGGCCACGGTCAAGAACACCCTGTCGATGATCGAGCAGGGCAAGGAGCAGATCGCCGAGGCCAAGCAGCTCTACGGCAGCTTCAATCAGGTCACCGACGTCAACGGCATCGCGTCATCGCTGTCCACGGACGGAATGCGCCATCTTCTGCCGCGCGAGGCCCGCGACCTCGGTAGGCTGATGTCGTCGGACAATGCCAGCCTCGGATCGCTGGGCAGTGCCGCAACCCGGATTCGCGATGCCAACCGCGTTGCGCTACCGGAGCTGCGGCCCGGCGCATCCGCTTATGAGCGGGCGTCGCGCGACAACCTGTTGCGGAATGGCGACTTGGCCGCACGCGATGCCGCGATCGCGGAATCGGCCTATGGCGTCTCGGCCCAACGCACAGCGGGCTTGGAAGAACTGCGCACCTCGCTCGATACGGCTTCGGACGCGAAACAGGTCATGGACATCCAGGCAAGGGTAGGGGTCGAAGACGCCCATATCCAAAATGATGCCCTGCAGTTGCAGGCGCTGCGGATGCGGCAAGAAGCGGACGCTCGGCTACGGTCGCAGCGCGAGAGCGAAACGATATTGGCTTCCAAGCTCGGGAGCCTGTCACAATGATGGGTAAAGTTCTCCTGCTGACAGCGCTCGCGACGGCTGTCTTAACTGGGTGTGAGCGAGCGCCGCGGGGGAAGGACTATTTGAATTCCCATCCCGAGGAACTGAGCGAACTTATCAAGGCTTGCGCCGATGGCTCGCACTCGAACCAGCAGGAGTGTTCGAACGCCGAAAGTCTTCGAACACTCAACAACAAGATGCGGTCACTCTCAAGGTAGGCGCGTTGGAACTCGGCATGGCTACGGACTTGTTCAGCTCACTTTACACGAACATTGATGGGAAGCTGGACCTTTTCCTAAATGAGCGTCTCCAAAATGTGGTCGACGTCGTGCGCGGGCCGCTGGCACTCGGCCTCGTAATCTACATAGCCCTTTTTGGTTACATGGTGATGCGCGGCATCATCAGCGAACCTTGGGGCGAGTTGTTCTACCGCATGGTCAAGCTCTGTCTTTTGTATATCGCCGCAACGACAGTCGCGTATTCCGAGTGGATCACGACGCCGCTTTTTCATGGAATGCCAGACGCTATCTCGCAGGCTCTCGCGGGGAAGACGATTGGGACGGCCGGCCAGGCTTTTGACGATTACTACACGCAAAGTGATGTCATTATTGCCCGCATTGAGACTGAGGCCGCGAGCTACAGTGATATCAATCCTTATAAATTGGTCCTTTATGCGTTGAGCTTGGGGCTTAAGGCGCTCGCAGGTCTCTCGGCGGCCATCGGCTTCGCTATTACAATATTTGCCAAAGTTGCACTCGCGATCATCATCGCCCTCGGGCCCATTTTTATCGCCCTCGCATTGTTCGAACCGACAAGACGCTTCTTTCATGGCTGGCTTGGCCAAACCGTAAATTACATCGTCTTGCTGGCTGTAATCATCGCGATCACGACCCTTATTACCGATCTCGGGGCAGCTGCCACGGCAGCATCTGAAGGTGTTGTAGATACGGCATTCGGTGCTGTTCTGTTTGCTGCATACATATTTCTCGGCACAATCTTCTTCTTCCAGGCTCCTGCGATCGCCACCGGCATTGCGGGCGGGGCCGCCGCCGGGGTCGGCGCCTTCGCTGGGACCGCCTGGGGGACGATGGCCTCCCCCTTCCGACAACGCCGCATTGCGCGGAACAGCCGCAATCTGGAGCGCTCCGCTCGTCGTGGCGGCTCCATCGAAGCGGCATAGCGAGGCATCACCATGACTTTGCCCTTTCCAAGAAAATCGGCATTCACCATCCGTCAGGTTACGTTCTGTCTCATGGGTACCCTCCCACTGCTCGGCCTCGCGGGTTGCGCTTCCGGACCCAAGAAGCTGGCCGTTTGCAACGGGCACCATCTGCGTGACGTGAACATCTATGGGAGTGTTCTGCCCGGATCGCCGGTGCCTGCGGTCACAGCACCGCGTGCCGTGCCGCCCATTCCTCCCTTGTCTCATCCGGAGGTGGGCGATCCACCGCCTCCGCCCGCAGTGCCAGCGTCTCCGGACGACAAGATTTCCTCCGCGCCAAGGAACGCCCGATATGCGAGCTGCTGATGATCGCGCTGAGGCTGTGCCTGTATCGGGGCTACAGCGCTATTTCCGGGACGCGCGAAGCTGGGACCAGGACAGGGTTCGATCGGCGTTGCGATCGACGCGCGTGGCTTGGACCGTGGCGGCGGTAGCCTCGGTCCTTGCAGCCGCATCCATTTTTGCCGTCGCCGCGCTGGCTCCCCTCAAGACTGTCGCGCCCTATGTCATTCGGGTCAATCAGACGACCGGCGCGGTGGATGTCCAGACGGCGCTGACCCAGCGGCCGATGCGCTATGATGAGGCGGTCACCAAATACTTCCTCGCGCAATATGTCCGCACACGCGAAAGCTGGATACCGGCGGCGGCCGAGGAGAATTTCCGCTTTGTGACGATCCTGTCGCAGCCTACGGAGCAGCAGCGCTGGGCACGCTTCTTCAGCAATAACAATGCCACCAGTCCCCAGAACGCCTGGGGGAAAAACGCGGTCGTGCAGGCGCGGGTGCGCAACATCGCCTTTATCAATGATCGGGTCGCCAATGTGCGATTCACACGGATCGTCCAGACCGAGACGGATATGCAGAGCAGCGATTGGATCGCCACGGTCACATTCGCCTATGCCAATGCGCCGATGGCCGAAGGTGACCGCTATCGGAACCCGCTCGGCTTCCAGGTCGAAAATTACCGCTCCGACCCGGAGGTGATCCGATGAGGGCGCTCGCTGCCGCGATCATCTTGGCGCTCGCACCCATATCTGCGGGCCATGCGGTTGAGGTGCCGAGGGGCGGCCCGTCCGACCCTCGCGTCAAGTTCGTGGATTACGAGGAAACCCAGGTTTATCGCGTCGTCGGCACCTTTCGGACGGCAACCCAGATTGTCCTCAGCGAGGACGAGACGATCCAGCATGTGGCGCTGGGCGACACCTTCTCCTGGGAGGTCGCGGTGGCCGGGCACATCTTGTTCCTCAAGCCACGCGAGCGGGCTGGACCGACCAACCTCATCGTCACGACGTCCCGCGGTGGCGTGTTGCGGAGCTATGCCTTCGAATTGACCGCGCGCAATGGGCCGATCACCGGCCGCAACGGCCACGCTTATTTCCAGGTGCGCTTCCGCTATCCAAGGGACGACGCGGCGCGGTCGGAACGCCTGAGAGCAGCACAGATCGCGATGCAAGCGGCTGCACTGGAGGCCCAGGCTGTACGCGGTGCCCTCGATCATGCGGTGATCGAGGGTCCGCGCAACATGAATTACAAGGTCCAGGGCTCGAGCGAGCTGCAGCCGTCGGAGGTCTCCGACAATGGCCAATTCACCGTGCTACGGTTTCCGGCAAACCGGGAAGTGCCGGCCATTTATCTGGTGAGGCCGGACGGGTCCGAAACGCTGGTTCCCTTCGATATCCGCGACGAATTCGTCGTCGTTCATCTGGTGTCGCGCCAACTGCGCCTGCGCCGGGGCGGCGAGGTGCTCTGCATCTATAACCAGGCGCCCGAACCTTATGGCGTCGATCATGGGACGAATACCGGATCGCCCCATGTCAAGCGCACCATCACTCATCCGCAGGAATGAACTATGGCCGATGAATCGTCCCCTGTCGTGGGCCAGCTGCCCGGTGCCGATCCAACGCCCGAAAGGGACGAAATCCTTCACGAGCGGGGAATCGAGCCGATCGGTGGCATGACGCCCGCGCGGCGCAACACCGCGTTGATCTTCGCCGGCACGGCGATGGTCCTGGGCATTCTTTGGGTGAATTCCGGCACGGGCCGGCAATCCTCGTTTCGTGACCTCACGGCGCCGGCAGGCGCCGCGCGGGAACGACCCGATATCGTCGCCCGGGAAACCGTCGATTATGCCGCGGTCGCACCCCAACCCCGGCCGCTCGGGGCTGCCGTGGCGGACCCCAACGCGCCGGTGCTCAATCCTGCAGCTGGCGTTCCCGGCCCTGACGGCCAGATTGTTCCCGCCATGCAGCCGGGCGCGGCGACGAACGGAACCAGTACCTCTCGGCCAACGCTTGCCGAGCAGGCGCGGCGGTCCACACTGATTGCATATGGGGGTCGCGATCTCGGCGGTGAGGCTGGCCCACCCACAGCTGCAGGGGTTGCCGGCGAGGCGACGGACAACGCTGCGGGTGCGCCCGAGAGCGGCGACGGCAGGGCACCCAACGCGCTCGATCTTTTGCGGCAAAGCTCGTCGATCGGGGAGGCGCGGGCTTCGATGCTGCCGAACCGCAACTTTCTGATCACGGCGGGCACATTGATCCCCTGTATTCTGCAAACCGCCATCAATTCCGCGCAGCCCGGTTACACGTCCTGCCTGATCCCGCGGGACGTCTATTCCGAGAACGGCCGGGTCGTACTGATGGAAAAGGGCACGCGCGTTCTCGGCGAATATCGCGGCGGCATCCAGCAAGGGCAAAATCGCCTGTTCGTCCTCTGGACGCGGGCGGTAACGCCTCAGGGCGTGCGGATCGATCTTGCCTCGCCTGGCTCCGATGCACTCGGCCGCGCCGGGCTTGCAGGCGCGGTCGACAGCTTCTTCTGGGCGCGTTTTGGCGGAGCCTTGCTCCTCTCGCTCGTCGATGATGCTGCCTATATCGCCGGACAGGCTGCCTCCAGCGGCAACGGCAATTTCAACAATGTGACGCGGGCACCCAGCGAAGGGGCGGCGATCGCTCTGCAGAACAATATTAATATCCGGCCGGTGCTGAAGAAGAACCAAGGCGAAGAGGTCGGCATCTTCGTCGCCAAGGATTTCAACTTCGCCGACGTCTACAATCTCGAACTGCGGCGGTGAGCCATGCGTGATACCGCCGTCCTTCGACACTATCTGACGCCGCTCCTCGCGCTCCTGGAACCGCAGGATGTGACCGAGCTGGTGATCAACCGTCCGGGGGAGGCAGGGATCGAGGATCGCCAAGGGTGGCGCTGGCAGGAGATGCCGGAGCTGGACAGCGACTGGCTGGGGACGCTCGCCGTTGCTGCGGCGAGCTTCACGCACCAGGACATCGATGGTCAGTCCCCGATCTGTTCGACGGTCCTGCCGGGCGGAGAGCGCTGCCAGATCGTCATTCCCTCGGTCACCCCAAGCGGTTGTCCTTCCTTCACGATCCGCAAACCGTCGACCGTGACCCTGCCGATCGACCAACTGGCTGGCGCCGGGCTTTTCCGCACGACGCGTGCCAGCGCCAAGGGTCTCACCGATGTCGATGCGCGGTTAGTGGCGCTGCGCGACGCGGGCGACTGGCCGGAATTCTTCAAGGTCGCCGTCCCTGCGCGCAAGAATATACTGGTCAGCGGTGCCACCGGCTCGGGCAAGACGACCCTCGCAAAAGCGCTCATCCAGCTTATCCCCCCGGAGGAGCGGTTGCTCACCATCGAGGACACCCGAGAACTCGTCGTGCCTCATCGCAACGTCGTTCACATGATCTATTCGAGCGAAGGGCAGGGGCTGGCCAAGGTCGGCGCCAAGCAGCTGCTCGAAAGCGCACTGCGCATGCGGCCTGATCGGATCTTGCTGCAGGAACTACGCGACGGCACCGCCTTCTACTACCTGCGTAACGTCAATTCGGGGCATCCCGGGTCGATCACCACGGTCCATGCCGGCTCGGCCGCCGGCGCGTTCGAGCAGCTAACGCTGCTGGTGAAGGAATCGGAAGGCGGCCGCGATCTTGCGCGCGACGATATTCGCGGGCTGCTCCGCATGCTCGTCGACGTCGTTGTGCAGACACGCCGTCACGGTGGGCGGTTTGACGTCGAAGAGATCTATTTCGAGCCGAGGATAGGCGATGCTGGCGCAGCGTAGTCCCTGGGCGATTGGCCTGTGCGTGACCGGCGCAATTCTGTTGTGGGCTGTCATCACCCTGTTCGTTGCCCTGTTCGGACTCGGGCAGATCGGACCTAATATCGATCTCGGCGCTCTGCCGGCCTGGCTCTGGTATTATCGCGGCGATCCGCTGCTCGCTGACTGGATCAGGCGGGGTGCGATGGCCGGCGCCGCCGTGGTCGCGCTTCTTGTCCTCACGATCCTGCGGCGAGGCCCAGCCTTGCACGGCAGGGCGCGGTTTGCGCGCGAGGGCGAAATCCGACGCGAAGGGCTGCGCGCCCCATCTGGCATTGTCGTCGGACGGAAAGCAGGACGCTTCCTCATTTTCGGCGGGAACGAGCATGTCCTGCTCGAAGCGCCGACGCGGGCGGGCAAGGGTGTAGGTGTTGTCATCCCCAATCTGCTGACTTGGCCGGATTCGGTCGTCGTGCTGGATGTGAAGCGGGAGAATTGGAGTACCAGCGCCGGTTATCGCCAACGTGCTGGCCAATCGGTTTACCTCTTCGACCCGTTGGACCCTGAAGGGCGGACGGCACGGTACAATCCCTTGGCCCATATCCGGCGAGCCGATGACACCGAAGTCGTCAACGAGCTTCAGAAAATCGCGGTCATGCTCTTCCCCGCGCCGGAACGATCGGACCCGTTCTGGGCCGAGGCGGCGCGGGCGGCCTTCATTGGCGTCGGCGCGCTCGTTGCCGCCAATCCCGGCATGCCCTTCACGATCGGCGAGGTCTATCGACGGCTCACCACTGGGGATCCCAAGAGCGATCTTCCCAAGGCCCTGGAAGAGGCGAGGGGGGCGGGACAGCGCCTAAGTCAGGCATGCGTCTCGGCAATCCAGGATTTCGCCTCGGCTTCGGACAATACCTTTTCGGGGATCAAGCAGACGATCACGGCGCGGCTCAATCTCTGGCTCAACCCCGTCGTCGATGCGGCGACATCGGCAAGCGATTTCGATCTGCGCGAAGTCCGGGCGCGGCGCATGTCGATCTATCTCGGTGTCTCTCCCGACAATATCGACCGGATCGCGCCGGTTTACAGCCTCTTCCTGCAGCAGTTGGTGGATCTCAACACGCGTGATCTGCCCGATGCTGCCAGCAATGTCCCAGTGCTGATCCTGCTCGATGAATTCGCAAGGCTCGGGAAGGCCTCGGTCATCGCGGGTGGCTTTTCCTATGTCGCTGGATACGGCTTGCGTCTGCTGCCGGTGATCCAGAGCCGGGCGCAGCTGCGGGCCATTTATGGTCCCGATGTTACCGACGAAATCATCGCCAATTGCGGCCTTGAGGTGGTGTTCACGCCCAAGGAGCTGAAGGTCGCGAACGAGCTTTCGGAGCGGCTCGGCTTCTTCACGATGAATGTGAAATCGCGCAGCCGAACGATTCATGGGCTGCTGGCCAATCGCAGCGTATCGGAATCCGATCAGCGCCGCGCCCTCCTGCTGCCGCAGGAGCTGATGCAGATGCCCAAGACCGAGCTCTTGTTGCTGCGCGGCGGGATCGCGCCGGTTCGTGGCAGGAAGATCGCCTTTTATCGAATGCCGCGCTTCACACGGCGCGTTTTGTCGCCGCCTATTCTGCCGTCGCGGCCTATCCCCGCTGCTGCGTCCCCAACTGTTCTGCCGCCAGGCAAGCATCAGGTGGTGTCCCCTTACAATGACGCGGAGGGACCAACGGCGAAGAGCACGGGCGGTGCCTTGCTGGAGGAGACCAAGATGCGGGAAATGACCGATGGTGAACTGGCGGGCGCGGCCGAGATTACCGATGATATGTTGGTCCTGGGCGACCTGACCGACTTGCCGCCGCCCGGCGATGAAGCAGCGGCCATCGCTTTTGTGTCGGCGATGATCGAGCGGGCGCTGGTGCAGCCGGCAGAGCCGTCATCTTCATCCCTCATCCAGGAAAGAGCTGATCATGGCCGCTGAAAAACCTGTGGCGCCACGTGGTGCGAGCAAGCGTAGCAATACGATCGGGCAGGACGCGGGAGCCAGGCCGAGGAATGCGGCGCAATCGTCGCCCGAAGCAACCAAGAAGGTGAAGTCGATTGATCCGTCCGTCCTCCCAGCGGCGTCGCCCGGTGACATTCCCGATGCCTTGCGAAAGCGCTATTTCTCCACGACGAGCAAATGGTCGGGCGAGCCCGCATATTTCACGAGTGCGCAGGCTAAGGAACCGGCGTTCCGCGACCAGGGCAGACGGCTCATCACCTCCAGCGAGAGCGACGAGGTTGTGCGCGATCTCGTTGCCATCGCTCGCCATCGCGGGTGGTCGCACGTCCATGTTACCGGCAGTGAGACGTTCCGAAGGGCGGCGTGGCTCGAAGCCAGTCGCCACGGTCTGGAAGTTCGGGGATATCGGCCGAACGAACGGGATTTGCAGGAGCTGGATCGCGTCCGGCGCGATGCAAGCCGCAACAGCATCGCCCCTGCCGTCACGGCGCCGGCATCGCGCGAACCCGCTCGCGGCCACCGCCAGGCCGATGAGGCTTCTAGGCAAACGCCGTCCGAACAAAGCCGGGAGAAGAATGCGCGGGCGGCACAGAGCCAGCTTCGCGTGATCGAGACAGTGGTGCGCGCGGCATTGTTCGACAATCCCGATGCCGTTGCCAGGGTTATGAAGGTGGCAAACGACAAGGTGCGAACGCATCTGCAGGCGGGTCGGCAGTTTCAGGCGGCCAAGGTGCGGGACACCTCGGTCCGGGCCGTTGAGCCGTCGGGCCGGAAGCGGCAGGAACCCGGCAAGGAGCGACCGCCGCTGCAACGATCTCGAGGCCGTTGATCGAGAGGGATTGAGCCTGACCAGCAAGGCTTTACGATGCTGGTCATGGCCTATCGCTATCCGCCCGGCAGCCCGCTGCATCATGAAGCCTTGAAGGACAAACAGCGTCAGCTGCGCGAAGGATTTCCCACGCCGCTCACGCTCAGGGTGCATCGCGCCCTGTCATGGCTGCGCCGTGCCGAAGTCGAGGAGAGCGATGAGGACGTGCGCTTCATTCTGTTGTGGATTGGGTTCAACGCGGCCTATGCCGGTGATGTGGAAGCATCGCGTGTGGTCGGTATCCCCGAGGGCGAGCGGGGATTGTTTCAAGCGTTCTTCGCAACCCTTGTGGGCTATGACGGCAAGCACCGGATCTACGACATGGTCTGGCAGCGCTTCCCTCAGGAAATCCGAGTGCTGCTCGCAAACCGCTATGTCTTTCATCCCTTCTGGCAGCATCACAATGGCGCGCCCGGCTATGCCGATTGGGCAGACAAACTCGAGCGATCGCGGACGGCGATAGGCGCCGCGTTGCGCGAGCACGACACCGCCAGGATTCTCTCGATCCTGTTCGACCGGCTCTATGTGCTGCGCAATCAACTGGTCCATGGCGGCTCGACATGGAACAGCGACGTCAATCGCGCCCAGGTCAGGGATGGCGCCGCGTTGCTCGGCTGCTTGCTACCAATCTTCATCGATCTCATGATGGACAATCCGGGGCATGAATGGCCGATGCCGAACTATCCGGTGGTGGAATAGGTGGCCGCGGAAGTCTGGTCCGATCAGGAAATTGATCTCATTGTCGCGGACTATTTTGCCATGCTCACCGATGAGCTGGCTGGCCAGCCCATCAACAAGGCGGCTCGGAACCGCGCCCTCCAGGCCGTGATCGGCCGCAGCAAGGGCTCTATCGAGTTCAAGCATCAGAACATCAGCGCGGTCTTACTGGGTCTTGGTCAGCCCTGGATCGAGGGCTACAAGCCGGCTGCCAATTTCCAGAATGCCTTGGTCGATGGCGTCCTGCGGTGGTTGGAGGCGCGGCCCGAATGGCTGGCATCCGACATGCTCTCCCGAGCTGGCCCGGGTACTCCGGAAGCGCGCGGGTCATTGCGGATCGTGCCACCTCCCACGGTGCGCACTGAGCCTTCGCCGATCGATCCAGCGTTCATGGCTGCGATGGGACGCAAATATGATGTCGCCGAGCGCGACGCGCGCAACCGGGCGCTTGGTAAGGCGGGCGAAGAATGCGTGCTGCATCACGAGCGCCGTCATTTATCTGCCGCGGGCCGCGACGATCTGGCGGACAAAGTCCGCTGGACATCTGTGCAGGATGGCGATGGTTTTGGCTTCGATATTCGGAGCTTTGAAGCGGACGGGCGCGAGAAGCTGATCGAGGTCAAAACCACCAACGGATGGGAGCGCACGCCCTTTCATATCTCTCGCAATGAGCTGGCCGTCGCCGATACGAGGCGCGAGGAATGGTGCCTCATGCGGCTGTGGAATTTCGCCCGAGCGCCGAGCGCCTTCACGCTACGCCCGCCCTTGAGCGATCATGCACAATTGACGGCGACCAGTTTCCTCGCCGAACTCAACTGAAACCCGCCGCCACCGAGGGCGACACAAATCGATCAATCAGGGCAGGGCCGGGAAGTCCGGACGCGCATGACCCTCGACCAGCGCCCGCAGTCCTGCCGGTTTCAGCACCTCGACCTTGTCGCCCCATTGATAGAGATGCCAGGCCATTTCCAGCCAGCCTGCGGCCTTGAACCGCACAATCAGGCTACCGTCGTCGCTATATTCGGCCGATTGATTGGGATGGAACTGGAACTCGGCCGCGCGCGAGGCTGCGTCGGGAAGAAAACGCCAGACGACCTCACCATATTGGGCGGGGTCCTGATAGGCGCCGAAGGCCTGCGCCGCATGATCGTTCAAGGAAAAGCCGGACTGGATGGGAAAACTCTCATCGAGACATTCGGCGCTGTGAATGCGGTCCAGGCGAAAATGGCGGAGATTCTCGCCTCGATCAGCCTGGCGCGCAACGAGATAGCTGCGCAATCCCAGCAAGAGCCCATGCGGCTCGACCGTCCGGGTTTCTGCATCGGTGTCGCCATAGACAATGCGCATCTTGAACGGTCCGCGCAGCGCCTCGATCAGAACGTCGGTGACCTCAGGTCTCATCGCGACCTTTGGGCCTGGCCGCGCCACTTGGCCCAAAGCCGATAGCACCGCCTCCGCATCGGCTTCCGAGCGCAGCGCGTCGCGCGGGGAGAGGCGCGTGATCAGGCTGTCTCTTAGATCTTCCAGCGCGCGGGCGTGGCGAAGCCGGTTCTCATCGCGGGCCGCGCGGGCTGCAATTTCCAGAGCCTCGATAGTGTTTTCCTGGCGCGGTTGCAGCCGTTCGGGCATCGGACTTTCGATGCGCCAGCGCCGGCGGCGATCGTCATCCTCCACGACAACGACATTTGCGAAATTATCCTCCAGCGCGCTGGTCATGCGCTGCGCCGTTCGGTGCGAAATGCCGAATTCCTGAGAGATTTCCTCAAGGCTGATGCCCAGACGCCGCGAGGCGGCGAGCTGGGCGAGGCGCAGAAGATCGTTTGCCTTGGCGAAAGTCATTGCATGTCCATGTCAGAGATTGACACCCTCGCATGCTAAGGATCAGGGTAACACCTGTCGAGGTGATTCCCTCGTGGGGGCGCAGGGCAAATCGAAGGGGGCCAAGTGAGGACGATCGGGAGCACCATCCTGTTTTCAGCGACGGACCTCATGCGGTTCGTCGGCTGCGCGCATGCGACGGCGCTCGATCTTGCCTATATGCGCGGCGAGCCGCTCACCCCCCGGGAAGATACCGAGGATGCCGCGCTGCTTCAGAAACAGGGCGATGCTCATGAGGCCGCCCATTTGGCGACTCTGAAGGACGCGGGCCATGGCGTGGTCGAGATCGCGCGTGGGGACCTTGCCCAGAACGCGGACGAGACGCGAGTTGCCCTGGCGAAAGGCTCGCAGATCATCTTCCAAGGGGCTTTTCTGGCCGAGCGGTGGGGTGGCTGGTCCGATTTTCTCGAGCGGGTCGAACGACCGTCCTTGCTGGGGTCGTTCAGCTATGAAGTGACCGACACCAAGCTCAAGCGCAAAGCCCACCCCAAGCATGTGCTGCAGCTCGTGCTCTATTCCGACCTTTTGGCGGAGATTCAGGGTGTGATGCCGGAGCACGCACATGTGCAGCTAGGCGATGGGACGCGCGCGACGCTGCGCTTGGCCGACTATGCCTATTATGCGCGCGGTGCGCGGGCAAAGCTCGAGGCCTTTGTTGCTTCGCCCGGGCCGACGCGGCCGATCCCTTGCGCAGATTGTTCGCTATGCCGGTGGGCCGATCATTGCGACTCTGTCCTTACCAGCCAGGACAGCTTGTTCCAGGTCGCCAATATTACACGCGGCCAAGTGAAGAAGTTGGAGGTGTCCGGCATCGAAACTATGGCCGCGCTCGCCCGGCATGACGGCCCGGTGCGCGGCGTTGCGAGTGCGACGGCGGAGAAACTTGTCGGCCAGGCAAGATTGCAGCACGCGCGCAAAACCGGCGAACCCGCCTTCGAATTGCGCCCGGCACAGCCAGGCAAAGGCTTTGACCTGCTCCCTCGGCCGCAGGCGGGCGATCTCT
>Ga0207694_10001293_pt1 | contig 21577 bp, 27 predicted proteins | sample KBSC34metaG_FD_184353 | JGI IMG/M metagenome (GOLD analysis project Ga0207694, IMG submission 184353) | Corn rhizosphere microbial communities from Kellogg Biological Station, Michigan, USA - KBS C3-4 metaG (SPAdes) (version 2) | ecosystem: Host-associated > Plants > Roots > Rhizosphere > Soil... | reverse complement strand
CCGGAGATGCAGCCGCGGTCGCCGTACACGATCTTCGGAGGCACTTCGATACCGGGTGTGCTGATCACCGGGATCAACTCGGACCTGCCGGGACAGATCAAAGGCCAGATCTCGCAGAACGTCTACGACACCGTGACCGGTCAGCATCTGCTGCTGCCGCAAGGTACTTCGATCGTCGGCCAATACGACAGTCGGGTCACCTACGGCCAGTCGCGTGTCCTGATCGTCTGGACGCGTCTGATCCGGCCTGACGGCAGCAACATCGACTTGGAGGGCATGCCCGGCGTCGACCTGAGCGGCTATGCAGGCCTCACCGGCGACGTGGATCGTCACATCTGGCGGCTGCTCACTGCAGTTGTGCTCGGCTCGGTCATTCAGGCTGGCACGCAAGCGGGTTCGTCCGTCAACAGCTTCGGCGGCTCCACCAGCTTCAGCGACGCGGCGAGGCAAGGCATTGGCAGCGGCGTCAACGACGCCACGCAGCAAATCGTCCGCAAGGAACTCAACATCCAGCCGACCATCACGGTGGCGCCTGGCGAGCGCTTCAACATCTTCACCACCAAGGACATCATCATGACGCCGTACAAATCCTGACCCTTCGATCGCGCGATGCACAACGTCCTGTTGTTTGTCCCCGAGCAGCTGAAGATGCAGATTCAACAAACCGCCGCGCGGTCCAGGCTTCCGATGCGAAGCCTGTACCTGCAGGCGATGGCGTCATTCATCGACAAAGCCGACCAGGTGCTACGTGCGGGCGCGTTGCCCGCAGTGACGTTCCACGCCACCCTGCGATCCGAGCATGCCGCCCGCTTCCAGATGTGGCTCGAGGCGCCCATGGCCGCCGACGTGCACCGTCTCGCCGCTGCCGCATCCGTCTCGCGCAGGGCCTTCTGCTATTCAGCACTTCTCGACACCTTCAAGATTCCCGGAGAACACCTTTGAGCCGCCTACCCATCAATCCGAAGCTGCCCCCGATCGCCGTCGAAGACGAGAGCGTGAAGCGCTCGCTCAGCCTACCCAGCGAGCTCGATCGCGACCTGGCCCTGTACGCCGAATACTTCCAGGTCCAGGCCAAGCGCAAACCCCGCTCGAGCGAGGACGTGATGGTCGGGATCATCACGGCTTACCTCGCCGGCGACGCGCTGTTCCAACGTTGGAAGAAGGATCGCGGCGGTGAGCCACTCGAACGTGCCGCCCAGGAACGGCCGGCACGCGGCAAGGCCGCTGCTACCGGCCACCACATCAACGGCGCGGCAGCGTCAACCTGACGGTGAGGCCGCCATGACGACGCTTCTCGAAATACTCCGCGGCTTCCGCGCCAAGCCGCGCGCGTTTCACGTAGGCCTGGTGCTCGTGCTCGCCTGGGTGCCCTTGCTGCTCCACATGGCGGGGCATCCCTTCCTCGCCATGCTTGCCTTGCTGCTGATGACCGCGGCCTTTCTGGTCATCCACCCGCTGGGGGCGCTGGCGGCGCCGCCGCCTGACCCGGCGGCATCGCATGCCGCCAACGACGAGGTGATCCCATGATTCGCAGCTCGCTCCGCCTTGCCGCCTTCGTCACGGTGCTCGCGATCGCGGGCTGCGCGACGCCGAGTGCGCCGCCCCCGGAGGAACCCGGACCGACGCTCGGTCAATACGTCTTCGACTACTCCATCACTGCGCGCAACAAGGTCCACGTCGTGCAGGTGTTCGACGATGGCAAAAAAACCTTCGTGCAGTTCACGAGCCTGCGCGACATCAAGCCCACCTTCCGTGTCGATCCGCTTGCACCCGAGCTCAAGTTCGAGCGCAACGGCTCGTACGCCGTGCTGGCCAGCACGTACTCGGCGTTCGTCATCACGGTCGGACGCTCGACCGCGCAGGTCCTCGCCAACCGCGCGGCCACGCCTGCCGTGCCGGCTTCGGCACCGGCATCCGCGCCTGAGGCGGCGTCGGTGCCGGTGGTCTCGGCGGCTGGCGCATAGTTGCTCGAAAGGGAGCGAACACATGAACAGATCCGCTTGTCATTTCACCGTGGCCATCGTCGTGATGGCATCGAGCGTCGCGGCCGGTGCCGCAACCATCACCGGAAACGTCGTGCGTGTCATCTCCGGAGACGCGTTCGAAGTGAAGCCCGAGGCGCCGAACGCAGCCAAGCCGCCGCCGGCGATCCGCGTCAGCATCGCCGCCATCGACTCGCCCGATGACGGGCAACCCTTCGACCGAGCCTCGAAGGATCACCTGGCCTCGCTCATCAACGGCAAGAGCGTGTCGATCGACACCAAGAAGAACGACACCAAGGGTGCGGCGATCGGCAAGGTCGTGATCAACGGAACCGACATCGGCCTGCAGATGGTCCGCGCCGGCTTTGCCTGGTATGCGCACGGCCAGGCTGGCACGTTATCTCTCGAGGACCAAGGCTACTACCTGTCCGCCGAGGGCTCCGCGCGACGCGACGGCGCCGGCCTATGGGCCGACCGCAACCCGACGGCGCCGTGGGTGTTTCGCCGGATGAAGGGTCGCCCAACGAAGTGAAGCACGGGGAGCAGTCATGAAGGACTACTACGCCATCCTCGGTGTCGCACCCGACGCGCCGCAGGAGGTCATCCGCGCCGCGTACCAGGTGCTCATCAAGATGCACCATCCGGATCGCGGCGGCAATGCCGCGTCGGCTGCCACGGCGGCCGAGATCAACAACGCCTATCGCGTGCTGTCGGACCCGGCCGGGCGCGCCGCCTACGATGCAGCCGCGCGCGGCCAGGCGCCCGCCGTAGCGTCCACGGTCGCGCGCGCGCGTTCGCCGGTGCGCGTGGTCGCCGCCAACCATGCGGTAGATCTGCGCTTCGTCCCCGGCACAGTCTTGTCGAGCGATGTATGGGCCGAAGAGACGACGACGGCGCGCGGTGGCGGGGGCTTCACCTTCGCGGGCTTCGGCTATTCCCGACGCGCCCAGGTCAATTCGCGCTCCACGACGAAACAACGTATCGGCGTACGCACCGCCGGCGCCGATCTGTTCGTCGACCATATCGGGCCACCCTTGCCCGTGGCGCCCGGCCAGGCCGTCGAGCTCGTTCAGGCGACGCTCGATCGCTCAATGGGTCGGCCCTACATCGCGCTCATCAACCGATCGCTAGGGCAATGGTTCTGGACCGCCTCACAGGTCGACGCCGGTGCACTTGTTCGCACCTCGAGCGCGCGCTTGCTCGACGGCATCGCGTACATCAGCTTCGTCGCCGCACTCGCTTTTGTCCTGTGGCTCGCCTTCGTTCGCGATGGCGGGTTCTTCGTGTGGCTAGCCTTCGTCGTCCTCGGTGTGCCGGTGCTTCTCGGCGGCTGCACGCCGCTCTTGTTCCGCACCGCGAACAAGATCGGCGCAGCTCTGCGCGCCGCGATCAGCACGGCGGCCGGCGCGGCGCGATGAGCACGCCGAAGCCTGGCACGCTCAGGTACTCCGTGAGCTACAGCATGCTCCCGGGCATCCAGGGCGTGTGCTGGATGTTCGCCTGCGGAATCCTGTACCGCGCGTTCGAACTCCCGTTCGTCGTTGTCTTCCTCGGCCTGGCCGGGCTCATCTACGGCTTCGCCATCTCGACGCGGCGCTTCTTCGCCCAGCACCCTCCACGGAAACCATGAAGTTCTCCGAACGCCTCTGGCTCCCGCTTTTCGGCCTGATCGCCGGCTGCGCGCTGGCCCTCCCATTGCTCAACGAGCGCCTTGCCAGCGCGGCACCTACTTCGGCAGGTGCGGCCTCGATCGAACAAGCCTTCTCGCCCGAAGGCGGCGCCGAGCAGCTCGCCATCAAATGCATCCGATCCGCCCAACGCGGCGAACCGCTGCGCCTGGCCGGCTATTCGTTCACCTCGCCGGTGATCACGCGTGCGTTGCTCGAGAGCAAGGACACTGGTGCCGACGTGGCTGTCCTGGTCGACGAGCGCAGCAACCTACGCGACGACACGACCGGCAAAGCTCGCGCAGCCCTGGACCTGCTCGCTAATGCTAATGCGAACATCCCGACGCGCACCATCGGCGCGTACGCGATCCATCACGACAAGTACATCGTGGCGGGCAACTCGGTCTGCACAGGAAGTTTCAACTTCACAACGTCGGCCGCCCGCCGGAACAGCGAGAACATCATTGCCATCTGGAACAGCCCGCCGACCGCTGCAGCCTACCTGGCGCACTGGGAGAGCCGCTGGCGCCAGGGTGTCGACTACAAGAGCACGTACTAATGGCCTCGCGACGCGCAAAACGGCCCGCCAAGCCACGATCGGGAGCATCGGGCTACGTCCGCACAGGCGCGTCGACGATCGCGTCTCCTGGGCCCGTTTTGGCGCCTGCCGGCGCGGTGCCCGGTCGCTTCTCGCTGTCGCTGCCGCGCCTGTCGCTCGCCGATGGCACGCTCGAGGCGCTCAAATGGCTCGCGCTGGTGCTCATGACGTTGGATCACGTCAACAAGTACCTCTTAGCCGATTCACAGCCGATGCTCTTTGCTGCCGGTCGGCTCGCGGCACCGCTCTTCGCCGCGGTGCTTGGCTACAACCTGGCCAGGCCTGGCCTCACAGCCGGCGCGCACGGCCGGATCTGCCGGCGCCTCGCGATCTGCGGCGCGATCGCCAGTGTGCCCTTCGTTGCCCTGGGAGGGCTCGGCTGGGGATGGTGGCCGCTCAACATCGCCTTCACGCTGCTGGTCGCCACCGCCGCGGCCCAGCTGCTCGAGCTCGGCGGCCGACGACACGCGTTGCTCGCGATCGCCTTGGTCCTTGTCGGCGGCTCGAGCGTCGAATTCTGGTGGCCAGCCATCGGCATTGTCCTGTGCGTGCGCGCCTACAGCCGCCGACCTGGCTGGCTGGCCCTGCTCGGCTGGGTCGGGTGCACTGCACTGCTGCAGCTCATCAACGGCAATGCCTGGGCGCTCGCTTCGCTGCCGCTGATCGTGCTCGCTCGACAGGTCGACATCGCCCTGCCGAAGCTGCGGACCGTGTTCTACGTCTACTACCCCGCGCACCTCACGGTGCTCTGGTTGCTGAAGCACCTCTAACGGCCTCTAACGGCTGACAAATGCGCAACGAGGCGACTCCCTGTGGGCGTTTCCCCGCCAAGGCGGGGACCGGGCTCTTGCCCTAAAGGGTCGAGCCAGTAGGCTGTCTCGATCGGCCCAAGGGCCGACTAACGATCCCTAACGCCTCCGCGCCCCCGAGAGGGCGCTGCGCGCTCCGCTTGCCTCGGCCGCAAGCGGCCTCCAGACTGAGCCGCAAGCGGCTATAGGCGCTCGCCGTGCGGCGTCTGTCGATGGCCAGGTGGCGGTGCTGAGGGTGCCGTCTGCCCTGAGTCCGCCGCCTCTCCGAGATGATCGGCCACTGGGCGGGGCTTTCGCGGCATAAACGGTTTCCCCCCGCAAGCGGGCCCCCCCATTTATTCCACGACCCCGCCCAGTGGCCGCTTCACTCTCCGGGCGACGAACTCAGGGCAGACGGCGGACACCGCGGCGACCAGGCACGCCATGCGACAGACAAACAGCCACGAGGGGCTCGGAATCTTGGGCTCCGGTCGGTGGCACCCCCTCTTTGAGAGCATGGATTGGGGAGGGGAGCCGCCGCTTGCGGCGGGGAGGGGCGAAGCCCCTCACGGGGGGGTCGAGTTCGCGAGCGTAGCGAGGACAGGGGGGCCGCAGGCCCCCGCGAACTAGCGGCCTGGGCAATGTGGAAGTGGTTGCCGAAGCGGCTGGTGTTGGCCCGGGTCTTTGAGAGTTTCGCTGCGAAAGTCGCTACGTGGGGAAGGGCGTTCGAGCGGTTGCGTGAGGCGGCTTCGGCCTGAGCCGAAGTTGTCTGGCTCTCCCCGCGGAGCGGGGCACTTTTGGGCGAAGCCCGGGGTTTGCCGGTTAGTCAGCTTCGAAGAAGCTGCGCGGACGGCTATTTCACGGCCCGCAAGGGCCGCACCCTTTTCTTCCCGGCGCGGGCGTAGGACCAGACTTTCCACAGCGCGCGGGAGCCACTACAGGTTAGGTATAGGGCTTGTGAATACAGGGGAGGGGAGGCCCAGAGTGCTGAAAGGCCTGTAGCGACAAGCACTTAGCCTGTGGATAAGTGATGAGGCGCGGTACAGGTTCAGCGCAACGCCCGGTACAGTTTCAGCGCACATTTCTGCGCATAAGCAGCGTTTTGCCGGGCGTCGCGCGATCGGGCCCGCCGGTTCAATTTCAGCGCGGATAACTTCGGCTACGCACAGGTCGTGCACCCTCGGCTGCGGGGAGCACTGGGGCGCGGCGGGTGAGCTTATCCACAGGGTCAGAAGAGCGTCCGTTGGCCGACACTGAACGGGATGTGCGTCGGGCTCGGGATGAGCACGAGGCCGCGATCGCTTTCCTCGATACGCGCTTCCGGATAGAGAAGAAGCACCTTTTGCAGCTCGCGCAAGAACGCGCGACGAAAGTTGCGCAAGCCCTGTTCATCCATCGCGTAGCCGGCGCCGAACTGGAGGCGCAGGCCGGCCCAGGGAATGGTCGTGCGACGCCGCAGGTAGCTCATGCGGTAGGTGAGCCAGACATAGATGTCGAGTGCGAGCGGTGAGCCCTTCAGGGCCGTGATGGCACGGATGTCAACGGGGATGGGGTGGTTGGTGATTTCGCGGTAGAACGGGTCTGAGAGGTCGAGCGTGGATTTCCAGATGCCGGCGTCGTTCTCGTCCTGCGGGTCCCACCAGACGACGGCGCGTTTCGCCAGCTCCATGTGCTCGATGGTCCAGCTGGTCTCCCCTTGGTACTCGACGGAGATGTGCGAAGCGAACAGGCGCTTCATCTGATCGCGCAGTCGGGTGATGTCGCCGCGGACTCCGCCGGTGCGGTACAAATTCAGCGCACGTAGGAACTCGGCGAGCGACTCGCCCAGTTCGAGGTGCGGCGACTGCGTGCGAACCGCTTCCGAGGAGACCCAGGCGACCAGCAGGCGCGGAATCGAGCCGTAGGGCAGGCCAATCGATGGGCGCGCGCTCATGTAGAACGTGAAGTCGCCGTTGACGCGTTCGAATGAAGCGGCCTTCGGGTCGCGGTGGGGCATCGTCGCGATGGTGAAGGCGCGTGCCATGAAGCCGAGCGCTCCGGCCTGCTTGGCTTCCTCCTCCTCGATCGCCAGATGGGTTTCGATGAGATCTCGAATCCGAGCCGGGATCTCCTCGGTTCTGTAATCGATAACCTCTCGTTTCGTCGGCTTACGGTCGGCCATCTTGGGCGCCCTCGGATTCAGCGGCGCGAGATGCGCGGCGGTGGCAGTGTGCTCTCCCACTGAGCTCGAGCCGCGGTCTCCATCTTGCGAACCTCGTCCATCACCTCGGCCGGCAGGGTGATCGTCTCGGTCACCCAGCCGGTCGGTCGGAACTGCTCGTAGACCTTGGTGGCCCACTGGTGTGTGAGCTGCCGGCTGGTCTCGTAGTGCTCGGCGGCCTCCTCAGGCGTCCAGCCGTCGACCAGGATGGAACGCGCAACGCTCTTCGCCTTCTCGGACAAGCGGGTGAAGCGCGCAACCGCATGCTTGAACTCGGTGGCCGTCAGAGCACCGGCCATTTTCGATAGTCGAGCCATCTTGCTTGCTACCTCGGATGTGATGCCCTCACGGGCGGAACTTCGCGACCATGCTCAGGACGATCGCGCTACACGGGAACTCCTGCAGGCGCGGTTCCTTGTCATCCTTCTTCGCGCGCGGCGAGTCACCGAACAGAACCCAGCAACGGCCCGGTTCGCGCGCGACCCCGCCGCGGTACAGCTGCGCGTCGCCATGTTCAACTTTCGCGCGCTGGAAGCGCTTGGCGTCGCGCACGCCGTCGACCACCTTGACGGTGATCGCGATCTGTTCGTCAGCCCGGACGCGAACGGGCGTAGGCTCGTCATCGGAGCTCGAACCGGCACGCGCGGTCTTGACGGGCGCCGCCATGGTGCTCGTAGCGCGCTTCGTCTTCAGCTGCTCATTGATTCGCGCCGCGACATCCTGCGCGGCCTGGCGCGTGCGTTCGCGCGTCAGCTTGCCGGTCACTTTCGCCTCGATTGCTAGCTGTTTCGCGGCATCAGGATCATCGCGTTCGATCTTGGCCAGCGTCGTGAGTGTCTCCACGTCGCGGGTGACCTTCGAGCCGGCGAGCTCGGCGGCAACCGGCGAGAGATTCAGCACGGACAGATACTTGCTGATCTGGCCCTCGCTCTTGCCGATCGCTTTGGCGGCAGCGGCCTGGCTCCCTTCGCCGGCCACCAGGTCTTCGATCGCCCGAGCCGTGTCCATCGCGCTCATGTCCTCGCGTTGCAGGTTCTCGATGAGGCGGTGCCGCCGAATGACCTTCGGGTCGGTGCCGTGCGGGTACACGATCGCCTCGAGGGTGGGGAGCCCTTTCCACTTGGCGCCGCGCCACCGGCGCTCGCCATAGACAAGCAGGTAGCGCCCACCGGCTTTTTCGATCACGCCAATGGGCTGCACTTGGCCCTTCGTGAGCGACTCGCCCATTTCGCGGATCGTCGCCTCGTGGAACTCTTTACGCGGCTGCTCCGGATCTGGATCGATCTGGTCGACGTCGATGATGCGGATGACTTTGCTCTCGACATCGTCAAGCAAAGCCCCCAGGTTCTTCGAGAACACGGCGTTCATGCGTGAGCCCTCTGCAGTACGGTTTCGCATGCCGCCCGAAACTCATGGGCGGCCTTCCGGGCGCTTTCCCCGGTCGTTTTCTTCCAGATGGGATGGCGAGCGTCGAACGCGGCACCGACCGGGCTGCGATCTTCCAGTTCGCCCGGCAGCACGCGATCGCCGAGCTGCTGACGCAGCAGCGCCAGGTTTTCGCGTTGAAGCTTGTTCGGCCGCCGGAAGCGATTCACCAGGATGCCGAGGTGACGCAGATGCGGATTCCACTTGCCACGGACCGCCTTGATGTCGTTGAGCAGATCCTCGAGACCTTCGAAGCTGGCGCGATCCAGCGCCAGCGGCGTCACGACCGAAGTTGCGGCGACCAGGGCGCCGACCAGGCGCCGACCCTGGGAGGGCGGCGTGTCGATCACGATCAGGTCAAAGTCCTGTGCGAGCTTGGCGATGTGGCGGCGCGGCAGGTGAACCACGTCGAGCGGCTCCGCCTCGACATCGTTGAGCGCTTTGTCCGCCGGCACGATCCACAGGTTCTCGCGAACCTGTATCGGCGTCGGCGTCTCGCCGTCCGCGTACAGCATCGAAGCGCCCTTGCCGCGTTCCGCGCGTTCGCCGATGAAGTAGCGTGTCGTGTTGCCTTGACCGTCCACGTCGACGACAAGCACGCGGCCGCGCTTCTCCAAGGCGTACTCGGCCAGGTTGACGGCAAACATGGTCTTGCCGACCCCGCCTTTTTGGTTGCTGATGGCGATGCTCACACTCATCACTCCGTCCTTAGATTGGCGGAAAGTCGTAGCCGTCGCCCGCGCCGGTGGCACCGGCGTGGTCGTCCTGGTCGTTCTGAACCTTGACGCCCTTCTTGGACATGAAGTCGGCAAAGGTGATCACGAACTCATCCGAGTACCGCTCCTGCTTCGTCGACGGGTCGACGAACTTGCGTGTCCGGTGGTACGACTCGAAATATGCCTTGTCGCCCTTCACACAGTGAGAGGCGATCTGCTCGCCAAGCTTGTCGAACGCGACCAGGCGATGCCACTCAGTGAACTGCTTCAACTCACCCGCGCGATCGCGATAACTGTTGTTGGTCGCGATGCGCACTTCGACAACGGGCCTACCGTCAGGGGTGTATCGAACCTCCGGGTCCGCTCCCAGGTAACCCATGGTGATGAAGCGATTGATGGACATGATCCCTCCTGATGAGCCGGGAAACCGCCCGGACGGGGGCCGCGTTTTGGCCGCTCCTAGCAACAATATAGCTTACGCAATATATGGTCAAGCGATTGTTGCAGCGCCGGTATCGGGCGGCGCAAGGAACCTGTCGAAAATTTCGACGATATCGGCGTCCACGTCTTGGCGAAGCACAGAATCGGAACGCTGGTAGTTGAGTGTGATCACTCAATTCGATGGGCTGATGATCACGTTTCGTGATGGTCCGGCCAGGATGAAATTCCTCTTCTGCGATCGGTCGCGTCGCAAGGTTGTTGCCGGCGCAAGACCCTGGGTAGAGTCTTGAGACGTGCGCGCCCGCCGTGGACAAGCCACCCGCCCACAGGACAAGCCTGTGGACGGCCCCTACGGGGTCCGTGGCTTGACCACCGCTCCTCGGCCGATGCCTTCGGCCTGACGCGCTTCGCTTGCCAAACAGCCGTTTGAATTTAGACCAACAGCAACACGGCCAAGACCCGGCGCGCCAGCAGCGACGCGGGCTTGCGGCGCTGGACGCGCCGGTGGGTGAGGTGGTCAGGACACCGGGTCAGAAACGGCCAGCAGTCACCTCTTGGCCATGATCACTGGGCACTCGCGACATTTTCTGCGTGAGGTCAAAGACCATAGCGCTGCGCGATCGGGCCAGGTGCCGACAACGGGGTCAAAAAGCGCAGAAGTAGGACGACTCGTGCCAGAGCGTCGCCATTCGCGAAGCGCTCGAGGAGGCTCATCGGCAGGGCCGATTCGTCGATGGTTGGCATGAAGTTACCCCGTTCGTATCGCCACAGTGGGGTTTGAACAAAGATCTGGCGCCACCAATGGCGCCAGCGTTGCAGCGTTCGGCGTGCCAGGCCGAGGGTGATGCGCAGCTCATCGATCCCTCTATCCGTGACACCGCGTTGCATCATGGAAAGCAAGATCACGATGAAGCCCGGATAGACCCGTCGCCCGAGAAAGCGGACCGACGCGGGCATGTTCCTACTTCGGCAGCGCTGGCAGCAAAAGCTGTGGCGGATCGTCGGCGCGCCCGGTGGCGCCCACGGTGCCCCGCGCGGTTTGCGCGGATAGTCCGCGCTGTGTAGCACGCCGCCACAGAGCGAACAGCCCAACGAGCGGCGCCGAGCGGCCAGATCTTCATCGATGGCCGTGAGGAATTGGAAGAGCTTGGGATGTTGCAATGCGCTGGCGGTCATGATGTTCCTCGGCTGATGGCCCCGGAGTCTGAGTCAATCTCACTCCGCCCGACCCCGCGATTGAGCACGTACCGTGATGGCCGCAGCCCGCCGAACATCACGATGCGTGATCAAAAACGCCGCCAAGCCCATCAAGATCCGTGCTCGTGCTCACGTGTAGGCGCTGCGCACGAGCCGGTCGAACTCGAAGATCGCTCGTCGTGTCGGGTCCGCGTCGTAGGTACAGAGCTTTCGCACGAGCGTGCCCTGGGTCATCTCCTTCAGGCCCAGTGTCGCGACGATGCGGTCGATGTTCGCCTTCTCGTCGGCGACGCTTTTGAGGTCGATCTGCCCGGCCGGCTTGATCAGGCAATGCGCGTACCGCGCGGGGTCTCCCGCGCAGTAGATCTCGCCGAGCTGCTTGTCGAGGTCGGTGAACCGCGGCTCGTAGCGCGGCCCGAACCATTGCAGGATCGCGAAGTTCAATTTGTTCAAACTGTGCATGTCCCCTGTGATCGCGGTGGGCACGATGTCCGAGGTGTTGCTGATGCGGTCGTTGGCCGCCTGCAGCGTGGCCAGGCGCAGGTACTGCTGGTAGGCGGTCTCGAGCACGTGATAGGGGATGTCGCTCGTGCGCGACATGCGCCAGGTGCCGTGGTTCATGGCTTGGGCGGCGCCACTTTCGGACTGTGCATCGCTCGGCCGTCGCGCCGACGCCGTCGCTGACCCGACCGGCTGAGGCGATGTTGTCGAGGCTGGCGCGCGTGGTCTCCACGTAGCGCTCCAGACCGCCGACCACTTCCTGCGTGCCGACCGCGATGCGCTCGGATCGGGTGGAACCGCATCAGGCCTTCCTCCCGGTAGGCCCGATAGGTGCGCTTGACGTTGATCGCCCAGCCGTCGATGCGCAAACGGCCGTGCAACATCCGGTCGCCGTGGCGGCGGCGCTGGCCAGCGAGCTCTGTCAGTCGCTCGCGCAGCCGCTTGTTGCCGTCATCACAGGGGCTGGTAGCACAGCGTGCCGGGTCTAATGCCCACCAGCTTCAGGGCCTGGTGTTCGCTCAGTCCACGCTCCTGCAACTGCCGCACCGCCTCGCGTCGCGCCGCCACGGCCGCCACTTTCCCGCAGCTTCTTGAGCTTCGTGTTCTCCGCCTCCAGTGCCTTCAGGCGCTGCGCGTCCGACACGTTCATGCCGCCGAACTTGGCCTTCCAGGCGTAGTTCAGTAGCTCGGCTCGCTGAAGCCATGCTTCCTGCACAGCTCCTTGACCGGCAGCCCGGCATCAGCCTCACGTAGGATAGATCCGCACGCGCCGCCTGGCACCGGACCTCGAAGGCAGAGCTGCCTGTCGGTCAGATGGGTAGTAGGAACAAGTCACACGCCTGGCGGCCGCTGCGATGCCGCCTGGCAGCTGCATGCTGGCGCGGGACTTCGCCGCGCTCAAGATCCGCTCAGAGCGGCCGATAGGTCCGACAACGTCTTCAAGCATGTGCGTCGACCAGGATGCGACGACGCGCAAGTGGGACGGCACGACATGGCCGCAGGGGCCGGCTGAGGTGAACATGGACTCTACGATGGACGAACTGATGGTGGCCTTCTACCAGCGCGCGCACCGCCTGGCCCTGGCCTGCGCCGCGGCACACCTGGCACTGTGCCTGGGCCTGGCGGCCTTCACTGACACTTGGCTGCTGGCGCTGCTGGTGGGCGTGCCGGCGCTGGCCGTGCCCTGGTGGCTGAGCCGCGCCTATCCGGTCGCCGCGCTGTCGCGCGTGGCGATGGGCGTTGCCTTCATGGCCTTTACCGGGCTCGTGGTGCAGCAGACGCGGGGCAATCTGGAGGCGCACTTCAGCTTCTTCGTGATGATGTCGGTTCTGGCGGTGTACTGCGACTGGAAGCCCATCGCTGCCGCCTTCCTGACCATTGCCACGCACCATCTGCTGTTTACGATCCTGCAGCCGATGGGCTTCGGCATCACCATCTTCGGCGTGCAGGACAGCCCCTGGGTGCACTTCTTCCTTCATGCCAGCGTGGCAACGGTGCAGACCGCGGCGCTGGTGTACCTGACGCTGATGACCGGCAAGATGGTCGCCGGCTCGGCCAAGGTCTCGTCGATGGCGGCGCGCATCGCCGCCGGCAAGCTGGATGCCGAGGCCGGCGCGACCGCGGGCGACGACGCCATGCTGGCGTCGATGACCGAAATGCAGCGGCGCCTGGCCACGATGCTCGGCGAGGTGGACGGCGCCGCGCGCAGCGTGGAAACGGCCTTGGGCGAGATCGCCGAAGGGACGCGGGACCTGTCCACTCGCACCGAGCGCAGCGCCGCCGGAACGCAGGAGGTGGTGGGCGGCCTGGGGCGCTACGTGCAGACCACGCGCGCCAGCCTGGACAACATCGTCTCCGCCGGCCGCGTCAGTGACGGCGTTGGCCAGTCGGCCGAGCGGGCCGGCACGGTGGTGGACCAGGTGGTCGTGACGATGCAGGACATCGAGGCCAGCTCCAAACAGATCACCGACATCATCGGCGTCATCGATGGCATTGCGTTCCAGACCAACATCCTGGCGCTGAACGCCGCGGTGGAGGCAGCGCGCGCCGGCGAGCAGGGCCGCGGCTTCGCGGTGGTGGCGTCCGAGGTGCGCGGCCTGGCGCAGCGCAGTGCCGACGCGGCGCGCCAGGTGCGCACGCTGATCACCAGCTCGGCTGAGCGCGTGGCCTCGGGCAGCGGCCTGGCGCGCGATGCGGGCGAGGCGATGAAGGCGGTGGTGGCCTCGGTGGCCGAGGTGCAGCAGCTGATTCAGCACGCCTCCAGGGCGGCGCAGGACGAGTTCCCGCACCTAGAGCGGCTGGGCGAGCAGGTGCGCGAGATCGACGAGTCGATGCAGCAGAACGCGTCGTTCGTGGAGCAGGTCAGCGCCACCACGCAGTCGCTGCGCGACCAGGGCGCGCGCCTTCGCAGCTCGATCGACATCTTCACCCATGGCCAGCCGGCCTGAGGGCGGATGATGCGCCGTCCGCCGTCGCCAGGCGCCGCCGTGCGCCCCGGGCCGTTGGCCTGGGCCGTGGTCGCCGCCTGGCTCTTGCTCACGGGGATGGCGATGTGGTGGCTCAACCCGATCGGCATTACCGACCTGTTCGAGCTCTGCCGCTCGCGCAGCGTCGGCTGAAGCGCACGGATACAACAGCGCGCGCTGTTTAACGGCACTGCGGCTCAACCACGTCGCTGGTCGACGCCCAAGCGCGATTGGCGATCTGTCGTCGGTCCAGTCGGCCAAGTTCGGGAAGCGCTGCCGTGAGCGTCAGGATCGTTACCGGCCCCACGCCCTTGACGGTGTCCACCAACTGGCGCTGCTGGCCGAGGTGCCGATCCATGTGCTCGTCGATGTCGCCATCGATGCCAGCGAGCTGCTTGTCCAGGGTCTTCAGAACACTCTGGATGCTGCGCGCGGCACGCTTGCCCGCGTGCTCCAGCCGATTCGATTCGGCCACGCGCATGTCCACCAGTTGCCGCCGGCGCGCCATCAGCTCGAGCATCCGGACTAGGACCGCTTCTGGTCGGGACCACCAATCGACCTGGGCTCCATGAAGCGGACCTTCGAGGAGGATCTTGCCTCTTCGGCTGATTGACATAGATGCCGACGCTTGCGCGGACTGCAGGCGCATCCTGCATGGCCCTCAACTCGATGGGAGACCATCATGGGAACCGCAGCGAACGCCACTCAACGCGAGCCGTGGAACAAGGGCAAGATCGTCGGGCAGAAGGCGCCCTTCAAGCCGAAGGACATCTGGGCACTGCGCGTCCGTCTTCAGATGGAAAGTCGGGTGCGCGAACTTGCGCTCTTCATTCTGCCCATTCCCAGGTAAGCGTGGGCTTGTCGAGGCCGCAGCACGCGCGGATCGGTCATGGCGCGTTGCTTCCTTCGTTATCGGGGGCCTTGATCTCCTCGGCCAGCGCTCTGAGGGGTACCTTTGTTCGTCGTGCGTTTTAGGACGGTAGCGACCCTAGCATTCATGCGGGTTTGCAAGGCACGGACCGCTGGAACCCGCATGGCTGCTGGGTTTCCTGACCCCCAGGAGCAACGCCAACGCCACCCGGGCGGGGCGTCCCCGATCCCAAGCGGCTCCCGTCGGGCGCTGTTTGCTCTGCTAATTACAGGATACAGAAGTCAACGGATCAGCAAAAAGGGCCCGTAGGCCCCTGGTCGATCCTCGCGCGGTTCAGGCCGCCACCTTGGCCATCTTCAGGCGCTCCAGCGGACGCCGCTCCGGCACCCGGGTCGTCTTGCGCTCCGGGCTGTAGCGCCAACCCGGCAGTGCCTTGGCGACCGCCGCGGCCTTGGACGGAGGGGCTTCGAGCAGCATCGAGCCGGCAATCGCGCGCAGCACGGTCGCGCCGTGCGCGCTCGCCGTCCTCTTCGCCGAGGCGAAGCGGCCACCGCGTCGGCCGCCATGCGCCGAGCCAGCACCCCGGTGGCGATCGGCGTGGCCAATCGACATGCCGCTCATCACGCCCCACCGCTTGCCGAAAATTGTCGAGACCACGGCGACCCTGGGCGCGAGAGCCTCCCCCGCTGACCAGAGGTTCTTGGCGAATGCAGGATTGAGCCGACTGATGCAAGGTGACCGAGCCATGTTTTATCATGAACATCGCTAAGTCATTGATATCACAAGAACTTTTGAACGCAAATGGCGAGCCTTGTTCATCATCATGAGATTCCAAGCTATTGATTCTTAAGTGATTTCTCGCGATGGCACTCGGTCTTTCTATGATCTATCATAGGAGCCCCGCATCTGGAGGCACATCATGTTCGAAAGCGATGATCGGTTTGGCGACCCTGCAGAGGCTGTCGAGGCGCGCGCGCCTGGACTCGAGGTCGATCTGGAGGTCCTCTCGAGTGTCACCCTGGCGCGATTGGTCGAGGAAGTGAAGCATGAGGGGCTTCCCTCGCTGTCGCGCTACGACAGGACCTACAACCGCCACAACCGGTGAGCACCGGCGCGATTCAAGTCGACACGGTGCTGTTAAAGGTAGCCAGTCGGTGCAACATCGACTGCAGCTACTGTTACGTCTACCACATGGGCGATAGCGGCTGGCGCGACATGCCGGCCGTCATGTCGGATGCGACCATCGATGCCGTGAGCGTCGCGCTGGGGCACCTGCGCGACGATCAGGTTCGTCCCTATGCCGTGGTGCTGCATGGCGGTGAACCACTGATGCTCGGTCAGCGCCGCCTGGAGCACCTCCTTCGGAAGTTGCGGGGCGCATTGCCACGTGATCGATTCCCACTCAGCATGCAGACCAACGGAGTGCTGATCACGAAGGAAATCTTGGACGTCTGCTCGGAGTTTTCCACCTCGCTGTCCGTCAGCCTGGATGGAACGAAGCCTGTCAACGACCGGTTCCGGATCGGCAAGCGAGGCGAAGGGACGCATGACGACGTCGTGCGCGGAATTCGCCTCATGCGCGATCACCCGGACTCGCGCGCTCTTTTTTCGGGCATCCTGACCGTTATCAACCCGTTGTCGTCTCCGTCGGAGACGTATCGATATCTCAAGGGTTTGGGCGCGCCGTCAATCGACTTCCTCTATCGCGACGGGAACCACACTGCGATGCCTTTCGGGAAGGCGTCGTTCCACTCCACCGAATACGCCGCCTGGCTGGTGGAGGTGCTCGACGCGTACCTCGCGGACCCGGATCCGCCTCGAATCCGCTTCCTCGACGACTTGATCAAACTGTGCCTCGGAGGGCGCGGAGTCAAAGAGGGCAGCGGTCAGGAGGACTTCGGCATCGCGATCATCGACACCGACGGGACCGTTACCAAGAACGACACGCTGAAGAGCACGTTCTCCGGCGCGGATCGCTTCAGCGAGCGTTGGTCGGTTCACACCCATCGACTCGGCGACCTGTTCGCGAGTCACGAGTTCCGGGTGTATTTCGAGATGCAGCGCCCGTCCGCCCGCGAGTGCCGCGAGTGCCCCGACCTCGCGGTTTGCGGGGGAGGGATGCCGCTGCATCGTTGGCGGGAGGGCGGTGGCCTGGACAATCCGTCGGTGTACTGCGCGGACCAGCGACATCTGATCGCCGCCATTCGGCAGAGACTTCATCGCGCCGGCCTGCTGGCATGACTTCGAGCTTCGAAGCCCTTGCGACCGGCAACCTCTCGTCGACGCCGTTCCCACATTTTGCGTTGCGAGGGGCGCTTGGGGAGATCGACAGCGTCGCCCTGCTCGAATGGCTCGAGCGGGATGCGCCATGGCAGCTGAAGATCGCGGAGTTCTATCAACAGTACGAGTTCAGCCTATTGGATGTCGAATTGCCGCCGCTTCTTGAGCCGCTGTTTCGCCATGAGCGAGTGACGGTGTTGAAGTCGTGCGTCGAACGCCTCTTCGATGCCGAACTGGCGCCTCGTCATGACATCACCGTCCACAAGCTCGTCCCGGGTCAGCGCATCCGGATCCACAACGACTTCATTCCAGGACGTGAGTCGCATCGGATTCTCGTTCAGCTCAATCGCGGCTGGGCTGACGCGAACGGCGGGGTTCTACTCTTGTTTGGATCGGACGACGCAAACGATGTCCGCAAGGCGTTCCGGCCGCTCCACGATAGCTGCGTGGCCTTCGAAATCTCCCCGCGATCCCATCACGCGGTGACGCCAGTGGAGCATGGGGAGCGCTTCACGCTGGTCTACTCCTTCTATCGCGCAGAGCCGTGACAGGACTGGCCGATTCGGTACACGCGAGCATCGGGAGCGAATCGGCGCCGCTCTGCTGGCCCGGGCTCGCCGAGCAGCTTGTCGCGCATGTCTTCCGCGGCAGGGAAGACGAGGTCGAGGCCTATTCGACGACGGCTTCGATGACGGGCGGCCTGAAAATGGCTCATCAAGAGCGCGTCGTCTGCAGTTCCGGCCACCCGCAGGTGAGGACGGTTGTGGAAGTGCTGCCCGAGGGACTGGAGCATCACTTCGAAATTTCCGGCTGTCGCTTCCTGCGAACCGAGGAGATCGAACGCGATGGCACCGTCGAAATGCTAGTTGGCGCCCTGGACGAGGTCGTTGCCGTGGGCGGTTTTGCAGGGATGCTCGGGCCGTTGATCCGCCGCGTGCATCTCATGATGCCCGACGATGCCGCGTACGACATCAACTTCAGCGATCCCGCACTGCCGTTTTCAATTTTCGTCAGCGTGCAGTCTCTGGCGCCTGAATCGTTTCGTTGGCGGCTCGCGGAAGCGCTCGTCCACGAAGCCGGGCACCTGCAGCTTTCCCTCGTCGAGCGAGTCGTTCCCTTGGTCACCGAAACCTCCGCCACTTTTCACGCGCCATGGCGTGGCACACAGCGGCCGCTCGGGGGTGTCCTTCACGGACTCTACGTTTTCGGGCTCATCGCGGAATGGATGTCGCGATCCGGCGCGTCGCCGCGGCTCATCCAGCGCAGACTGGCGGAGATATGCCAGGATGTCGACGCGCTCCGCGACTTTCCTGAAGCCAGAGGCCTTACACCAAGCGGCGCCGCGCTGGCGCGTTCCATTTGCACCCGTCTGGACGGCCTTCTCGTTTGATCGGCCTCCAAGCGGCTGTCTCCCAAATACCGAAGGGGTTCCATGCCGTCAACGTCTACTCGGGCCACGTACCTCGCCCAGCTCACCGTGCAAGACGTAAAGCCCTTCAAGGGCAAGCACGTCCTGGATCTGCGCACGCCGGATGGCAAGCCTGCCCGCTGGACCTTGATTCTCGGCGAGAACGGGGTCGGGAAGACGACGCTGTTGGAATGCATCGCCGCCACGGCGCCCAGTGAGAACGAAGGCGAAGTGGATGGAAAGCGACGCTCATTTCTCGAGCCTGCAGGCGTCGACCTGGTCGACAGGCTGGCTCCGAAAGGAAGTGTCGGCGTTCAGATTCGCGCCACCTACGCGAAGAACGAAAGTCTGGAGGCGCCTCGCCGCAAAGCGCAGACTTTCGAAGTTGCAATCGATCTCTCGCTTCCTGGCGGTGTCGTCATTGCACCTGAAAGTGGGGGCGCCAAACCCCTCGTGCTGTCATATGGCGCAGGGCGCAAGATGGGTGCGTCCAATCTTGAAGGTAGATCGCCTTTCCAGATCGGGAGCATGTTCAGCGAAGAGCGTGATCTTGTCGATGCGGAAGAGCTGATTCAACAACTGGACTACGCCGCCTTCAAACGCGATACCAAGCGCGCGAGGCAGCAGCGAGACACGTTCCTTGAGATGCTGGCGCGCTTGCTGCCGGACATCGGATCAAGCAAAAACTTCGTGATTTACGGGCCATATCCAATGGGGCGACGCCAGAAGTCCGGCGTCTACGTGCGGGTGCCGTACGGGGAAGTCCACCTGCGGCAACTCAGTTTTGGCTACCAGACGATGCTGGGATGGCTTGCGGACATGGCGTGGCAGCTCTTTCGAAACTATCCGGATAGCGAGCATCCCATGCGAGAGCCGGCTATCGTGATGGTCGACGAAATCGATTTGCACTTACATCCACGCTGGCAGCGCGAACTACCCAAGCTGCTTGCAATGCACTTCCCTGCAGTTCAGTTCGTGGCGACCGCGCATAGCCCACTGATGGCGCAGGCTTCGATGGGCAGCAATCTCGCCGTCGTGAGACGCGATGGAGACAGCGACACCGTGTGCATCGTCAATGACCCCAATGTCATCGAGAATTGGCGCATTGATCAAGTTGTCACGTCCAATCTCTTCGGTGTGGAGACGCCTTGGTCGCCAGATGTCGAGGCGCAGTTAGAAGAGCAGGGCCACTTGGCGAACAAGGCGAAGCGAACCGCGGCCGATGACCGACGGCTGAAGGAACTCGAACGATTGGCGCTTGCCTTGCCGACGACCGGGGTGCCGTCGGAAATCGAGGGCGCGATGGACATCATCCGCCGCGCTGCGGCGGCATTGGAAGGATCCCGGAAATGACGCGCATCGATCGCCCGACCGCTGCTCCGTCTCGGCTCCAACGCGGCATCGCCGAAGTGACGGCCATGGAGCTTCGGGTTAAAAAAAGGCCCAAAGTAGCGGGAACCGAGCGCGACCCCTTCACATTTGACCAGACCATCTATGGACATTCGACAGTCAAGGTAGCGCTCAAGAGGGCGCAGAATAACAAATGCGCGTTCTGCGAGAACGACTTCTCCGGCAACGCTTCGGGAGACGTCGAGCACTTTCGCCCGAAGGGGTTCAGTCAGCAGGCGTCCGGCTCGGCGAAGATGTATCCTGGATACTACTGGCTCGCGTATTCATGGGCAAATCTGCTTTATTCATGTGAGCATTGCAACCGTCGCATCAAGCGCAACCTGTTTCCATTGAAAAACCCTGGGCATCGCGCGCGCCATTCCCGCGATGACCTTTCGACGGAGCGGCCGATGTTGATCGATCCCTCGGGGCCAGATGATCCGCGAGACCATATCGGATTCCGGTACAACAAGCCCTATGGCAAGACGGATCGAGGACTTGCCACTATTCACGCGATGGCTCTCGATCGGACGGAGCTGGACAATCCCCGTTTGGATCGAATCAAGTATGTCAAGGCGTTGCAGACCATCGCCGGGCTGGATCCGGCGGATCCGCAGCACGATGTGGATCTCGTACAGGCAATTCACGACGCCCGCGCTACCTTGCCGTCCCTGGTCAAACCGAATGCGGTGTTCAGTGCTATGACAGCTGACTTTCTCGGTGTTTAGCGCTTCCAATTGGGGCGACTGCGATCGACGCTAATGGCAAAAGGCTTTGGGATAATCTGCGTATGAGCGACAACCCCAGCATCGATTACCGTTCGCTTCCTGACGCCAATTTGAAAATTCTGGCAGCGGAGCACGGTTCGACGCCGATTAGGCTCGCTGCGCAAGCCGAGCTGGATGCCCGCGAAGCGGCCCATCGGACAGGCAAAGAGAGAACGGTCCAAGAGGCGGCCCAGCGCATTCACGAAGATGAAGAGCGTAGGCATCAAGAACTTCTTGCGGCGGCAGCAAAAGGCGCCGATAAAACAGCGTGGGAGCAGCTATCTGCGCCGGTCAGCGTGTTGGGAATGTTTGCGAGCCTCGTGATTGGCGCGGTCGGTTCATGGGCCGCTGTTCGAGCCTTGCAACCCGCACCTTCGGATCCTGCATTTCCCCCTCACGTTTCTGCAAATCCAAAAGCGGCGGCATCGCCGCCGCCGGTACTACTTCAGGAAAGCAATGAAGCGAAAGAGCAGTTGCGGGTACCAAGCCCCGCCAGTGAGTCGGCGACTTTGTCGCTTCCATCAAGAGAGTCTCACTCAAAGAGCCCCGACAGCCAGTGACTCTCTTCACTGAAGATGGAGTCCTGCGGCGCAGGCTAGTCTGCCCGCTCAGACGGATCCCCGAGGAGGCAGAACGACGATCCGTGGTAATACTGTCCATGTGGGCGCGATGCGCCACCAGCTAGAGCAAGATCTGCGGCTATAGAGGAGCGCCTGCACACACATGAACGCCGTAGAAATCGAACAAGCCATCTCCGACCTGGCGCTTCAGCCCTTCGACGCTGCTGAGTTTCCCTTCGCCTTTCTGGCCGCCTTCGGCAACAAGGACACCACACTCAAGCGCCTGCGCGCCGGCAACAACAACGCCTCCGACGTACCCGGC
>Ga0207694_10001291_pt1 | contig 21600 bp, 19 predicted proteins | sample KBSC34metaG_FD_184353 | JGI IMG/M metagenome (GOLD analysis project Ga0207694, IMG submission 184353) | Corn rhizosphere microbial communities from Kellogg Biological Station, Michigan, USA - KBS C3-4 metaG (SPAdes) (version 2) | ecosystem: Host-associated > Plants > Roots > Rhizosphere > Soil... | reverse complement strand
GCAAAGCCATCAATGTACGTGTCGGCAACTTCATCCGGGGCGAGCATGGTTGGCTGGAGTGGCAGATCGTAGCCGCGTGTATATGAACCATCGGCATGACGTAAGACATCTCCATACAAACCGACGATTGATGACTCGCGGGTACGACCCGAGGGCCGTCGTGCTTTGGACTGCGCCTGCCGTTGTAAAAGACGCTCTCTTTCAAGAGCGCCGTCAGGGCTCCGTGAAAAATCGCGAAGATCTCGGGACGCCCGCCTTGCAGTCGGAATTAGACGCAAGCCTGTGCCAATGGCGAGGCCATACGTGGCAGCAGCAGTAAGACCACCTATTATTGAAGTTGGATCCATGATCACGTCCTTTTAATCGACTCATTTCGCCAGCAATAACCACTCGCTTCGAGCTCTGCGCATACGATCAGTAGGAAACGTTCTTCGTGCGCGTGAGTCCTCTAACAACGTCTTGATTGAGTGCTGAAACCAATAAGGCTTACGTCCAACTTTTGTGTAACGGAAGAACCCGTACGAGATGGCGGCGCTTCCAATCCCTGTTACAAACCAGAGCGGCACGATCCCTAACTTCAGCCGAAAGAAGAAGGGCACCAGATAACCCACGAGTGTGGCCGCCAGGATGTATTTCCAGTCACTTATCAGGACGCCGAAACGGATGACGGGTAGATAGATGTTTGGTCGCACAGGTCGAAATCGCATATCAATCCTCCAGTGACCGCAGGATCCGCAGATCAAGTCTCCAAGCCTGCTGATCCTGCTCGTCGGTTGGGACCAGACCAGCCGTTAACGTATTTAATTAAAAGGCTGGAAGATCCGGACTGCGTCCGTTGGCGTATTCGTTCCACAGCGCCACAATCCCGCCGAATCCCAGACACGCCGCACCAAAGATCAATTGCGCGCCCCAGGATTGCCGGCGCATGCCGTTAATCAGCGCCCAGCCAATCCCACCGATACCCGCGGCGATAAGTAGCCAGACACCGAGTGTCACCAGGTTCTGAATGCCGGTGATCGGAGCATTCGGGTTACCGCCACTGATGATTGGTCCGCCAGTTTGTGCAGCGACGGGGCAGACTGTGGAAACCAGGACGAGAATTGCGACGCCGCCAAACACCACGAGCGGTTGAATCATGCGTAAGAAGATAGCGGCTTTGAAACATGCCTGAGCCCATCGTCCCGCAAGGGACTGTTCAGGGAGGTACACGAGTGTGCCAGAGGCAACGGTTGGTTGGTCCACGGTAGTTCTCCTTTATGGATCGAAGTGTTAGTTCAAATGAATTTCGTCTTGAGCTCACGGCGCTGGTCCATACCAGCACCGTGAGCAACTCGAACACTGACTTCCCTCCGCACAAGCTGCGGTTCCATTTTGTTTGCGCTGGCAACCGAAGCGGCTGAGTCAGCGTTCTTGCACGGCACTTAAACAATAGCTATGCCACGCGGTGTACGAGTCGGTCTCAGCTTTGCGAGAGAGCAAGCATGGAGGTCGCGAAAATATGAGACCAGCAGTGCTATTGATCTTGATCGTGTTATTGAGTACGGACGTCTACCCACAACCGCAGACACGAGGTCGAACGACAAACACCTGGCGCACACGCGCGAAGCTTTATGAGCCGTTGATCGCATCGGCGGCAGAACGCTACAACGTCGATCCGAATTTGTTGTGGACCATCGCCTATTTGGAGTCGCGGTTTAGACACAACGCGGTGAGTTATAAGAACGGGAAGCCGTGCGCTTACGGCCTGATGCAATTTACCGCTTCTACTGCCTTACGTTATGGACTTACAGATCCATATGATGCGAGAGAATCTCTCGATGCCGCAGCTCGCTACGTGCGAGATTTGCAGACGCGCTTTGGGCCGCGTGTTGATCTAATTCTGGCGGCTTACAATGCGGGTGAAGGGACCGTGAAAGCTTTTCGCAAGGGCAGAACTTTGGTGTTGCCAAATAACAAGATCATCAATCCTAAAGCGCAGCGCACCGGAGGTATTCCGCCATACACGGAAACGCAGCAATACGTTGCTCGCGGTGAAATCATTTACCAGGAGTTGACTCGCTCAGTCATCCCCCGCGTGTGGATCACAGTTGAAAACAACACCTTAGATATCGACCGTCAGGACAGCTTTTACTCTTCGGGCGGTACCAGAAACTCACCATCTGAGCACACCACCAAACCGGCACGATCCAATAGGAAAACCTCGATTTACGTCAATTAGGCGTAGTTTCGTCGCAATCGGCTAAAGAACGGCCAAAGAGTAACCATACGGTGCTCAATGGTCGTTTTTTTGTCTGGGATCAGCCTCTCGAGGAGTGTCACAGTTGTGACACTCTGTGACACTTTGTGACGAAGTGTGACAGGTTGTGACACTGCTGGACCAGCCGAAAATTTCGCTCAATCGAAAGACGCAAGCCTCTGAAATCCTCGATTAGTTCCTGTTTCTAACGCTATGGCACGTCCGTTGTTCTGGTGGTGTTTGCGATTAGTGAAACGCGGATCGCTTTTCTTGAAATTTGAGAGGGAAGAACAGATGGGCCGACACATGACACTGGACGAATTTCTGAAAGCATTTACTGACGAAGAAACGGAGTCAGTATCTGATGCGATCAGTGTCCGCGTGAGCGATGCCGAGGTCTATAGCCTGGGCTGGTTTTTCATCCAGTTAATGGGAGGCGTGGCCCAATGTTTACGACGTCCGGCAAAAAGCGGGCGCCGACATCGACGAGCAGCACGTAAGAAAGAGCGCGTACCGTCTGACTCTTTACTGACTGATTTGTCTGAAGCACCAACCAATAACGATGACGATCTGATTCATTAAGTGTGATTGGAAACTTATGAGCACATCAACCCAAGCACTGGAATTTCCGCCCGACGCGAAAATGGCTGAACGCGAGAGACTCGCGACAGACACACAGGACGCAATTTATTTCCCCATCTACCAACGCGATCCCAACGACATACGAACAATCCTGCGGCTGGCTATTGCTGCGATCCTGTTCGCGCTGCTTGGTCTCGCATTGGCAGGACTTCTTACTTACAAGCTCACGCGGAGCCCCTCTCTGATAGTTGTCGAACGTACCCAAGACGGCGATCGCGTGGTGAGCGACGATCAGCACTACACCCTCTCTGGATCGGTCCAAGTGCTTGCAGACCGGCCTGGCGACGGCGACAAGAAATACTTAGTCACGCGGTGGGCCGACAGCTTCTTTCAGATTGACCCGAGGACGCGCCGGGAAGACTTATCGCGCGGGCTCAAGATGATGACGCCCGAAGCCGCGGTCGCGCTTGTAGAAGAGGTCAAACGATCAGGTGAGTGGGAGACGCAACGCCGCGAAGACTGGCAAACCGTCTGGAAGCCTCAGTCTGTCAACATCAGTCGTGACGATCCCTACAAGGTCCAGGTGATAGGACAGCAGGAGATCACGAAAACGGTGGGTAGTGTTGCCCAGCACGAGACGCGACAGCTCGTGTTCACGGTTGCATTGCGACCGGATACCGCGAAACGGACTGAGGACAACCAGAACACTGGCTTCCGCATAGCCGGCATCACGGAAATGAAGATCTTGACGACACAATCAACGGCGGCGACTGAGAAGACTTCGGCCGCCATTTCCGTTGCAACGCCACAGCCTGCTCAGTGAGGAGACGCCATGAACATAAGACACGCATTGTTAAGCCTCAGATTTGCGACCGCGTTCATTGTCGCAGTTATGAGTCTGCGTGCTGACGCCCAGGCACAATTGAAACCGCTCACACAGCGCACAGCGACACTCAAACGGGCACCAACGTCACGCATAACCGTGCTGAATGCTCCCGAGTATCTCTCAGGAGAAGCCAGTATCTCTGTCGCGGCGAGCTCAAATCCGTTATTGCGGATCGGCATGGCCCAGAATGGCGTGACGCTGATCGAATTTCCCGCCAGTGACAAATTCTTTGCGGTTCACGCCGGCAATTCTGATCTCGTGACTGTGGAGAAGTCTCCTACACTTAAGCGCGATCATCATCTCGTGCTGCGCGCCGGTAGTGGCTTTCTCCTTCCGAATAAAAGAGCGCGAGGTCCACAAGCGATCGCTCCGGCCACAACAGTCATCGCGCAAATGGATAGTGGCATAGCCATCACGTTTCTGGTTTATCCGGTGGCTTTGCTGAAGCAGCAGGCGCATCGCGTAGTCATCAGTTACAACACGGAAGAAGTGATTCATACCCGCCGCTTAGCCGGGTTGGCTACTAACCTAACGGGAATACAGCCAAATCCCGAACTTCCTGCGGTTGCTGCAAAGCCGGTTATCAACTCAGAATTAGAACCACCGATCCAAAACAAGCCAATCGAACCTCCAAACGTTCAGCCGCCACCACCAGACTACCGGGAACCGGCCGAAGCTGCCTTGCGCGACGCTTTCAAAAACCCAAAGTGGTTTAGGTACTGGACCACCGAGCAGCACGGGCTAAGGATCTCCGTTCTGCCCGTGCGTGATTTGAACGACACAGCTCGTCTCATCGTTTTCGCCGTTCGCAATGTTCAGTCTGAGGCTCTGCGCGTCATCTCGGGCTATCCCGATCTCTACATCGAGACGCTAAACGAACAAGGTCGTGCGGTCGAAGCTGGCACCCGAGTTCCCAGGCTACATCTCTCATCCAGTGCAACGGGCGGCGGCGCTATACCGGCTCGTTCTACCCGCTACTTCGCGCTGGTTTATGAGGCGCCGATTCTCGGTGCTCGGCAACACCTGAAACTCGCAGTCGCGCACATGAGTGCTGCCGACGAACCAGCTACAGCCGAGTTAACCGTCACAGCCAGGTAAGGAGTCAGACTGATGCAGCAAACAGAAAACACTCAGGGCGCAACGGGATCGGCAACGCACGTAGTTGCGGGTGAGAATCCATATCTTCAGCGAGCTGCCAGCGAGGAAGAGAAATCTCGAACCGCTGGTGGCAACGGCTCGGCTGAGACAGACGACGAAGAAGCCGCGGTGCTGGCAGAGATTGCCGCCGAAAAGACGAAACGAAAGCAGCGCCAGCATCGCCGCTTTGCTCAGGCGTTTATTGCTGCGTTGCTGGCAGCGAGTGTTGTTACGGCAGTAGTGATTTATCGGCAACGCAGTACGCGAGTCGAATACGGCCGAGCAGCCAATCAGCCGCGAGTTCTACCACCTCCGCCGAATTCCGGCGCCACAACAGGTCGCGACAACCGCACGGAACAAGCGCTCGAGCAAATGCAGCAGCTAACCGGCGAAAATCGCTCGGCCAGGAACGCTCAGGCACAAGCAACGGCTACTCGAGATGGCGCAGCGAACAGTGGTACAAGCACTAACGCGCCGGTCGATGTTGAGCACCCGTTTGACATGCCGCCGAACTCATCAGACGCCAGAGAGAATTCGACAACGTCCGGCAAGTCTTCGCCACCCGTTTCGGCAACCACAAATGACCAGCCGGTTCGTTCCCAGCGCAATGCTCAAACATCGCTTTACGTCGGCGAAGGCAGTCAGGATCGAACGCCACCCGCATTACGGAATCCCGAACGGTCTTCAAGTAATCCAAACCCAATCAAGGTAAGCAACACCGAACCAACAGTCGCGTTGCCACCGTTTGGCAGCATGCTTCCAGTACGGACCATCGGAGGTCTGTACACCTTGCGCAGTGGCGCGCTCGCACGCCTGGAGCTTACCCGCGACATAGTCGGAAACGGCTGGTCCATGAAGCGCGGAACGATACTCGTCGGCATTACTAAAGGCGGCGAATACGATCGAGCTTATGTGGCGATCATAGGCTTCATCGATCCCGAGAGCGGCAAATTCGTGAAGCTTGGCGGCGACGTACTTGGAGGCGATGGCGCCGCCGGACTGAAAGGCAAATCACGACAACTTGATAGCCGGTGGACGCGCATTCTCACTCAGCTTGGCAATGCCGCCCTCAGTGTCACGACAGCAGCCCTTGGCGGACTAAGCAACGGCACGGTTATCGTCTCAGACGGAGCACGTTCGTCGGTGATTAATCCAGTCTCAGAAGAGCTAAACGGTGTATTTGGCAGTCCGTCGGATCGAAACAGACGTGCGGGATTTGTGGAGATCGTTGCGGGAACACCAGGTTATGTGATGGTGACCGATCTACCGGCTGCGATCAAAGGCACGGAAGCAGGTGCCGAGCTGGATGTACAGAGTCTGGCCGCCCTGTCTGATGTGGATGCTGTACGACCAGCGACCGGAATTAGCGAGCGCGAATTTGCCGAGCTAATTGCCAACGGCTCTCCTGACGAAATCAGAGCCAAGCTACACAGAATGTCACCGGAGATGCGCAAGATCGCTTTGACCGTCCTGGAACCATAGTGCGAGGTTCAGCCGATCATGGAGCTACGAGATTCAAACAAACCGAGTATCGATCCGCGACGACTGGTGCGCGACGAAGGCACGCATGGCCTGGCGAATATGCTCGCGGTCACCGGATACATCCCGCAGTCGCACACGCTGTCCGATGTCGCGTTAGCCCTGCGCCAGTACCACCCGATCCTGTTCGGCGGACCGCGTGGCTCAGGCAAGACTTCACTCGGTGAGGCACTCGCGCAAGCCTGCAATCTGACCCTCTTTTACGTTCCCGGAGTTGAAGGACTCACCGCCAGCGAAGTGCTTGGGAGCTGGCGAGTGCGAGCGCAGGAGCAGGCTATTGAGCAGTTGATACGCCGCGGCAGTGATCCACAGACAGCACGAGCACTTGGGTGGACGGAAGAGTTCTTTGAAAGAGGAGAATTTCTTGATGCCTTTGCTTATGCCAGCGAAGCCGTCGAACGGAATGAACCGCCGCCGGTGTTGATCGTCGATGAGGTCGAGAAGTTGGAGCTAAAGATTCAAAACCTTCTGCTGCAACCGTTAGCTCGCGGCTGGGCGAATGTGCCAAAACTTTCGGGTGTGATCGGTGTTCGAGATCGTGAGCATAGACCAATTGTGATGCTCACCAGCAACAATCTAAAGATGTTGTCTGAGCCGCTTCGGTCGCGCTGTTTCGTTACCTGGATGGACCTGGCCACGGCGGAAGAAGAAGTGCAGATCCTGCGCGCCAGAGTTCCCGAGGCGGGACCTTATCTAGTCGCAGCAGCCGTAAAGATCACACAGCTGATCAAGTGGGACATGCCGCAGGTAAGAGACAAGCCAGGACTGCGCGAGTCAATCGATCTGCTCACGGCGCTAACTGAAAACGGTGTGACACTGCTGACTGAAAACGTCATCGCTGAGTACCTCGCTTGTCTTGGCAAGGAGCAGAAGGAACTCTCGAATTTACGAAAGGCATTGGCGCGCCTCGAAGACGCGGCGAACACGGATCATCCGGAAATCGATCGGTGGGTGGAAGCAGCATTTGCAATAACACAGCAGCCGATGAACTCGGAAATGAGAATGCCACAGGAGGTACACGCATGATGGACTTACGACACAAACTTCCCATGATTACGACCGCCGTGGTTGTCACGTTGATTATGGCTACGCGATTTATTTCGAGTGTAATGACTAACGACATTGGCGGTGTCGATCCACGCATAACGTTGCCGTCAAATCAGGTACAGGAAATACTCGAGCAACAACGACGTCAGCAGGTGCGGGCGTTTGCTAGCGTCTCCGAAGGCGAAGTCGCACGCACCGAAGAACGTATCCGTGAGGCGACGGCAGTAGCACTTGGTGTCAGTTTGTTCGCTGCCACTGAATCGCTGTCACACCGTATTCCCGCGAGTGATCTTGCGCTGTTGTCCGGTGTCGAAAAGGCTGGCCTCTTACCCCCCGGAATGCGGCTTATCGACAATTCAGTTTTTATAACTTCGGAGCGTGGAACCCTTCGTGTGCGTTACCGGCCTGAGCCACTTTGCATTGAAGTTATCTCGATTGGAAGGGAACGAACTGACGGTCCGGCGTTGCTGCTGAGGGTGCCTTCCATGATCGCCGGAAAGGATGAGGCCAGGGATGTCGTGCTTTATATGGCGACTCGTCTGGACGAAATCACAATCCCCGGGCCATTCGCAAGTGAAGCACAGATCATCGCGTTAGGTTTCGCGCATGAGCCGCTGCGCGCAGTGACGTTACCCGATCCCGGTAGTACCAAATGACCGGACAACTTCGGACGGAGCAATGGCTAAAACGGAACGCATTAAAGTCGAAATTACCGACTCAACTGAAAGCGAAACGCGCACGTTCAAAATCATTCTGACGGCGCCAAATAGTGACTTCCAGTTAGCGGACTTACTGCGACAACGAGGTGTTATTCCTCCGATTAATGGAGAGCTCAAACAGGCTGTCAAGGTGGCGACTCAAAACTATTTGGCAGGTGCAGAGGAACGTATCTCGACCTTGACAAAAGTTTCCACGGCAACGCCGAAGGCCGGCAATACCAGGAACCGAAAAGACCGCAATGCAACTCGTGTCAGCCCGACTTCGGCCAATGCTTCTGAACTACAAAAAGGGAGTATAGCCTGTAGCAATTGACGACTGCGACTCGCTGCAACAAGACCCAATGAACAGGCTAATACACAAAGCGCTGTGGTTTAGATTCGAGAATCCGTCGAGAGACTTTGGAACGTTACGAGGTGCTTTGCACCTGAATTTATTTGACACGTCACCCCTAAAGGGTTTCGTGCAAATGTGCACAAAGCGCACATTTGTGCACGCGGTGAACTGTGTGACGTATCAGGGATTGTTGTTTTATCGGTGCACGCTCGTGCACATACCGTGCACATTGCGCACACAGAATTGGTAATGAATCAGACGTTGGAGTGCAGTTGATGGTCACTGCAAAGAAGACGAAATACATCTCATTCCGCGTTACCGAAGAGCAGCTAATCGAGATCGAAACTGCCGCCACGCATGTGGGTTCTAAGACACGAGACTGGTGTCGCAGCGTCGTGTTAGAGAGGGTTGGACATCGACCTTCCTTGACCATGGGCGAGCGCTTGCTCTTTGAGCAATTCGTGCGTGCGCAATACCTCGTTACCCAGGGTTTTCAACTGCTGGCTGACGACAACTTGACTGCCGATGAGTGGAAAAGGTTTCGGGCAATTGCGAACGAACAAACCTCAGAACTTGCTGAGAAAGCACTTGCCATGCACGCAAGAAGGAACCGGCAGAAAGCTTGACGGTCTGGACCAATTTCGAAGGCACATCTAGCAGGGAAGACAATCATGGCAAGTCAAAATGCGTTCACGGAAGAAGGAAGAACCCGCCTTAGAAACTTTCACCGGCGCGTTTCAAGTTACTTGATTGTATGGATTCTTGTGGGCGTTGGGGTAACTATCTTAGCCGGTTATCTGCGGACGAGGTATGGTTACCGCCCGCTTCAGCGGCTCTATTTAAAGCAATACATTCGCGCCTCAACCAAGTCGTTTCTGCCGCTGAAGAAGCCGTCAAAGTATACCGTGCTGGTACGTGTGATCCGCGATCCCCGGACGGGAAAAGATCTCGTTTTTGGTTGCACTGACGATCAGGTTACGCCCATTCGAGACGAGAGTGGGCGAGTGAAATTCGACCCGAAGCTAGGACCGTTTTTCGAACTACAACCAGGCATTCCACATACGTATTTCTATTGGCGTTCGCTGCCGCAAATGGACAAACAGATGTATGTCTGGTTCCGGGATCAAATATACAACGGTCGCTCACTTATTGGTTTGTATTGGATCTGTCTATTGCCACTTCCATTGATACTCATAGTCGGCATGGTCGTTTCCGTCAGGCTCGATCTCAGGATGAATCGCGAGTACGAAGCAGGCGATCTGTTGCGCGGTGTTCGACTGCTCAAGCCAAAGGAATATTCACGCGAGATCCCACCTGATGGAATTGGCATTGGAGTACCAGCTTTGCTTCCGGAGATGAGGAAATTATGAGAGGTCGACTGAGACTCAAAAGGCCCTTTTCTGATCGTTTGATCGCTCGTGTCAGAGACTATTTTGGGTTTGAAGAATCCCCGACCTGGCTCAGAATTCCACGGACGGACGAAACTGAACACATCATGCTGTTGGGTGATCCTGGGACGGGAAAGAGCCAGACAATTCATCACTTTCTCTTGCAGATCGCTGCCCGGCAGCCGCCAGAAGCGGTCGTGATTTACGATCCCGCTTGTGAGTTCATAAAGCGCCACTACAATCCGCAGCGCGGCGACGTCATTCTCAACCCGCTCGATAAGAGATCCCCATACTGGTCACCCGCCGCAGAGGTCCAGTTGGTGACTGACAAGAACCTTATTGCCGAGAGTTTCCTGCCAGGCAAGCCCGAGGCAAACCAAGCGTCAACTTCCGGTTTCTTTTTGAAAGCGGCACGAGCCATCTTCGGAAGAATGCTGGAGCTTAGGCCCACGCCAGCCCAAATGGTCAATTGGCTCCGAAGCGAGGACGCGATCGACATGGTTGTGGCCGGAACAGAACATACACACTTGATTCCAAGGAATGCTCATGGACAACGAGCTGGTGTTTTAGGTGTTCTTTCCGAGCTCGGCGGGATCTTACGGCTGCTTCCACAGCGTGACGAGTGTGGGTCAGAAATCATTCTTTCCGAATGGGCGCAGCGTCGCCGAGGCTGGATTTTCATTACCTCCAGAACGGATATGCGAGAGACCTTGCGGCCTTTACAAGCGGCATTCATAAACGTGCTCATGAAGCGCTTAATGTCGGTCTCACCAGAGTGGGGCCAGCGTCATCCCTGCTGGCTCATAGTCGACGAAGTTCATTCTCTCCACCGCCTGCCGGCGCTTTATGAGACTGAAACTGAGGGACGTAAGTATGGATTGAAACTCATACAGGGAACCCAGGGCAAAACACAGTACGAGGAATACTACGATCGACTGTCAAAAGCGATGTTAGCAGCCCCCAAGCTCAAGCTTTTCTTCCGCTGTGGCGAGGCTGAGTCGGCACGTTGGATTAGCGACACGATCGGGGAATACGAAGTCGAAAAGCCACGAATCGCGACAACTGCCAGCGTCGAGGATAGAGGTCGTGATGCCCTGAACTATTCGACGACGATCGAACATCGCCAGGCTATCAGCAAGGAAGAAATTATGGCTCTGCCGGACCTGCATGGTTACTGGAAATACGGTGATGCAGTAGTGCCATTTCGATTACCATTAGCGCCGGTAAAGATCAGAGCCCGAGGCTACATCGCTCGCGAGCTCACGGCGACCGATGTCACGCTACAACTCCCGATACAACAACCCGACATAGACCGCCAGGCGATCGGCCACGGCAAGGGCAAGTGCACAAATGCCAGGCGAAATCGCCGTCCTGTACGAGATACAAAGCGGCAGGAGCAGGCGATTACACCCAATCACATGCAAGTACTCGATAATTCGGCAGTAAACATCTCTCAACCAGCTTCGGGCAATCATGAGCAGCAGGTAGAGAATCCTGGAATCGAAGAACCGCGACAAGCAACACTGACACCGCTGGAAGACGAGGGATTTGAGCAGGAGCAGGTCGGCGAAATGCACATCTGAAACGATGTAGGTGAATCGAGGTTTAGACTGACAGCCAAGTGTTAGGGCGCGTCGCCATGATGACTCTTAGCAAGGCCCTCGCAGCCGGACAGGCCAAAGATTATTTCGAGGCTGAATACACAAGTGCCCAGGAGAGCTATTACAGCGAAGGCGAAGTTGTTAAGGGCAAATGGTTTGGTCGGCAGGCTGAGGCATGGCAGCTTCAAGGAGAAGTTACTTCTGAACAGTTCGAGCGTCTCTGCGAAGGTCAACACCCACTGAACGGCAACCAATTGGTCCGTCACGTTACACCTCACAAATACGAGAATGCCTACGGCGAAACAATTGAAACTAGTGAACACAGAGCAGGCTGGGATGCAACCTTTTCAGCGCCGAAGAGCGTGTCGCTCGCCGCTTTGGTCGGCGGTGATGAACGAATCCTTGAAGCTCACGATCGCAGTGTTGACGTAGCTCTCAACGAATTAGAAAAGTACGTGCAAGCCCGCATCGGCGGCAATCATCCGGCGCAGACCACCGGCAAAATGATTGCGGCCAAGTTCCAGCATGACTCAGCTCGACCGGATCGCAATACGGGTTATGCCGCACCGCAACTCCACACCCACACAGTTATCTTCAACGTAACCGAAATCGAAGACGGTCGAATCAAGCCAATCCAACCAATCGAGCTGTATCGCAGTCAGCGTTACGCCACGGAGATCTATCGCGCCGTTCTGGCCAACGAGCTGCAAAAGTTGGGTTACGAGGTTGCCGTCGATGCGCGTACTGGCGCACCCGAGATCAGCGGCTTTAGTAAAGATTATCTAGTCGCTAGTAGTCCGCGCCGCGAAGAGGTTCAGCGCGAAGCCGCCGAAATGAAAGCGCGTCTTGCTCAGGAAGGAATCAAAGTCGAGGACGGCGCCGGGCTGCGCCAGGCGGCGGCGAAGACAGATCGCATGAGTAAGCAATATGACCGGGAACAAATGCGCTCTCGCCATTTAGAAATGGATGCCAGATTTGGGGAGCAAGCATTTCGCGTGGTCGAAGGAGCTCAACTACGTGGCGCCATGACGCTTCCGGAAGAACAAGTCCAGTCTCGCGCTCAAGAGTCAGTTACATTCGCCAGAGAGAATGCTGGCGAACGCGAAGCAGTCGTTGACAAGCGCACGGTCTTAGTTGACGCACTCAGAAGAAATCTAGGTCTCACAACCTATGAGGCCGTTGTCGGTGAGTTCGGCAGAAATATCAAGAACGGCAACTTCATTCAAATAACCAAAAATCCAGGCATTGACGAAGTCACCACCTCGCGAACTGTGGCGATGGAGCAAAGCAACATCAAGACGGTGATTGCGGGTCGGGGATCGCCGATAGCAATCCTTGAGGGGGAACAACTCGACTCAGTGTTGAGCAGTATCAGCGAGAGACAGAGAATTACTCTCAACGAGAGACAACGCGGAGCGGTTGAAACGATCCTCCGAAGCACCGATCGAATCATCGGTTTGGAAGGACTGGCCGGCACAGGGAAGACAACGACTCTAAGTGTATTGAGAGAAGCAGCCGAACGATGTGGTTACGCCGTTCAAGGTTTCGCACCGACCGGAACTGCGGCAGACTTGCTTGCCGAAAGCGGAATCCGAACCTCGACTTTGCAGAAGTTTGTTGCGACCCCTCAGATACATTCCGCTACCGAAGACAAGATGCTCTATGTAATGGACGAATCCTCACTATCCGATACTCGGAACATGTTTCTTTTCCTTCAGAAGGCTGGTACGTCAGCGCGAATACTTCTGGTCGGCGACTCAGGACAGCATCAGGCAGTGGAAGCAGGCGCTCCCTTTGAGCAATTCGTGAAGGCCGGAATGCAGACTGCCAACCTGGACGAAATCGTCAGACAGAAATCTGACTTACGAAAGCCAGTTGAACAGCTCGCACAGCGAGATGTTGTTGGAGCCGTGAAAACGCTATTTGAGCAAGGCAGAGTGACTGAGATTGTTGACGACGAAGAGCGTTTGAGAGCAATCGCCAGTGATTACGTGAGTAATCCCAAACGTACTCTCGTCATATCTCCAGCTAATCAGGAACGGGTTGCCATCAATTCCATAATTCATCGCGAACTCCAGGAACAAGGCATTGTCAGTGCGGCAGACCACGAAACAAGTGTCCTGGTGCTTCGTCAGGACATGACCGGCGCAGAACGAAAGTTTGCTCTTTCTTATGTGCCGCAGGAAGACATCATTCGGTACAACAAGGGCAGCAAGGTATTCGGAATTAACAAAGGCGACTATGGTCGTGTGTTGAGTACTACTCACGCGGACAACGAGCTCACTGTCAAACTCGAGGATGGACGGGAAATTACCTACAACCCGAAAAGACTCTCGGGTGTTTCCGTTTACAAGGAAGCCAGCCGACAGTTCGCGGTTGGCGACCGCATCCAATTTCGTGCGCCGTTTCGCGAAGCGAATGTAAAGAATACCGAGTTAGGGACAATCACTCACATCGCAGACGGAGATTTCACGATTTCGCTCAGCGCCGACCGTGTCATTACTCTCAATCCGGAACGGTTTCCGCATCTGGATCACGGCTATGCAGTAACCAGCTATTCGTCTCAGGGCAAGACAATGGATCGCGTTCTAGTGAATGCTGAAACAACGGAAACAGATCTGCTGGTTAATCAAAGAATGGCCTATGTTGCTGTCTCGCGGGCCAGGCTCGACGCTAGCATTTACACAGACTCTGCTGCGGATCTTGGCAGCGCGTTGGCCCGACGAAGAGATAAGACGATGGCTTTGGAAGCACTCAAACAGGTCCGCAATGAAGTAGCGAGCGACAATGAAAGTGTAACTGACTTAAATGTGCACGCTAAGTCGCCTGACGGTACGATCGCTGTTCTTGGCCGCCGTGAAGACGTAAATGCTGATTCGATCCCACGTCTCAAGGGCCGCTCTATTCTGGGGGAGTCCAACGTCGCGGTCGCGCAAAAACGATTGAACGATTTTGAGAGGGCGAAGCATCTTTACAGCTTCGAGATCGACGGCGAGCAATGGTCACTCGTAAGCGTAGATCGTCAGCGGGGAATTAAAGAGCGTCAGATCGATTACAGCAAACGCGCAATCTCTGCATACCGCAAGAGGCTCTATGGAGCAATAAACAATCCTCTCAAGTTGTATGGGCTTCGCGACTACAAGCAGAACGCTGCGACTGCAAAAGGACAGATCAAAAATGCGCGACTGCAAATCGATGAACTTCGCCAAATTCGCGAAGCAGTTACTTCCTGTCTCGACGATCGGAGAGCCGGACTTCAGACGGAGGTTCGAACCGAAACAGAATCGGCGCAAAAGCTAAACCACACGTTAGATCTTAAGCTGGATCTACAGGGCATATCAGGGGAGGGGAACACGCAGCCAGAATTTACTGACAAGGAGCTAGACGGACTCGAAGCAAACGCCAGAATCCTTCGCGATCCCAAGCTGCTAAAAAACCTTTTTCAGCATTTCGAGCGGCATTACGGGATGACCACTCAGGGTATCCACACGATCGCGGCTCGTGCAGGCGAAACTCTTGAATTCGCCAAAGACTGTTTAGCTGATGTCAATAATGGTATCCGAGCGTTCCATGAAAAGCGCGAGCTCGTCCCGGTTTTATTCAAAGGAACCAATGCAGAGGAACAGACCGCGACGCTTTCTGATCTTAACAGGCAAGCGACCGGTCGAAGTATTTTTGCTCGAATCTTGAATGACTCAACCGCGCCGCTCGAGCGTGTAAAGGAAGCATTGAATCAACGTAGCCAGGATCTATTACAGGAGCGCACGACGATCAAGAGTTTTCTTGAGGCAGCGAGCGACGTCGCAAGTTACTATCGAGAAACTTTTACCGCCGCCGTTAGAGCCGACCTTACAGCTCTTCATCAGCCAACCGAAAGTTACGAGCTAAAGAACCATACGACAAATGTAGATGAGCACTTAAAACAGGTCCGCCAAACGATTGACTCTTTGCAGAATGGAGCAATTAGCGGAACTGGAATCGAAGCGGGTATAGCTGAGGCTGAGACAGCAGCTTCCGAATCCCTGGCTGCGCTGATATGAACTTGCCATGCGGCTCCTGAATGGTGATTCGAGCTTGCGACTCCGACAGGCGGTGGTGGGAAACCGGCTACCGAAGTCGGAACCCATCAGGATACAAGCGTATTGGTGGCTAACAACTCACCTTCAAGCTCTGCAAGTTGAGCGTCAACCATTTCGTACACGTGCAACTCTCCGCAGCGACTGAAGGCGACATGCTTCGCTCTGCTTGCCAATACTTTCGGATCCGTGGAGTTTTCAAGCGTTTCCATTAGTATGAAGAGGGAGGCTGTAGGTTGGTCGCCGCTGCGAGCAATTATTTCTGCCAGCGCCTCGACCTTCCTTAGACTGGACTCGTCTTCGATCGGGACAAGTGTTTGCAAGGATTCGAATATTTCGACGACGTCTTCGCCAGCCTCCGCGCGGCTAACGAGTTCACCAACGAACGGGTCATTCAATTCCAAAGCGAATCGGATAATGGTCCGCCACTGTGGATCGATCGTTGTGTCATTGATCACTGATTCAGCGCGGCGTTTGGTAGCATCGCTGACTGTGATTATGGTTGTTTCGGTTTCGTGAGGTGTGTCTTGGTGCGCTATTGCGCTACTATGCGTAGTCATGACTGTCTCCTTGTTGCTTAAGGTGATGGTCTAGGGTCGGCGTCGTGTTCCAGCACGAGTCGGCCCGCTGCTTTTTTGGAGGCGTGGCAGCACTATAGCACATTTCTTCTCGCTCGCATCCTCTAAAAAAACAATTCGCAAGTTTGTGTTAGGGCCTTACCATTCGGCCGGTTTACCTTGGCAGGTCCACGTCTTATGGCTATAATGGTCATGAAGGAATGGCTTTGTAGCTACGTGTTGGTAGGGGCAGAGTGAGGTGAAGTCGATGAAAAGCGTGAACATCGCGGAATTGAAGAATCGTCTGAGCGTATACCTTAATGACGTGAAGGCCGGTGAAGAAATTTTAGTGCGCGACCGCAACCAGCCCGTCGCGCGAATCGTCCCACTCGTGCGCTCAAGAGATGAAGACGAGGAGTTGCTGGCACTCGCCTCGCAAGGAAAACTGCGCCTGGGCCACGGCGTTCTTGACGAGTCCTTCTGGGCGATGCCGGCGCCGCGTGTCTCTGCCGCCGGGTTGCGCCGCGTCGTCGAACAGGAACGCGATGAAGACTAGGGGCAAGCGAAAGCCGGCGCCATCGACGACTGCATTCTGGGACACGAGTGCTCTCGTGCCGCTGTGCTGCTTCCAGCCGCAAAGTGCAAAAGCGAGGCAGGTGGTCCGGACCTACAGCCGGCAGGTCGTCTGGTGGGGAACCATAATCGAGGCCGTTAGCTCGTTAAATCGGCTGACTCGGGATGGGACGTTAAGCGTTGATGAGAACAGGCAAGCCTTTGCACGTCTTGACTATTTGCGTAACCGCTGGAATGAGGTTCAACCGACCGAGGAGGTGCGTGAGCGTGCCGAGCGCTTGCTTCGTATTCACAAACTTCGGGCGGCTGACGCGCTCCAGCTTGCTGCTGCTTTGGTATGGTGCGAGGACCGCCCGCGGGGACGAGCGCTGATCGGCGACGACGGTAATCTCTCCGAGGCGGCCGGTGCTGAAGGGTTCACCATTATCCGGTTGTCTTAGTCTTCAAAGAGTGCCCGCATACGAAGGTTTTCTATCATTAGATTACCTCAACTGAAAGATCACGGAAATTATGAACTACTTTGCCTCAACCCTGATAAACTCCGTTGAGCTAGACTCATCTGTTTGCTTACAGTCAATGCACGTGAGTTGAATCCGACACTCGAGTGTTGGGTCTTTAGCGGAAGCAAACGCAAACTGCAGACCGCACATGTGGCAGTGAACGGCCACATACCATTCGCCCGAAATCCAATCTGGCATTGTGTTTAATTGACGCGCCGAAGTGTCATGCATTTACTCACGCCTGCTATATGAAATTCATTGTATTGTCATGTACAAGGACGATAGACGCAGTTGTACTTTTCTCTGATTTTAGTTACTACTCACCAGCACAAAGCCGGCCCAATAAAACGGATGGCGATAACGGCGATCCTTCAGGAGACCTAGTGATGCTTCCCGTAAGGCCTGTGACTTGTGCCAACTGTTTGCGTCGTTCTGGCTAGCCAGACCTTGATAGAAACTTTTCATCAACTGTGAGGTACTTGCAGAGTTTACTCGCCATTGGCTAACCACCACGGACCGGGTTCCCGCCACAAGAAAAGCCCAGGACATACCAATCACACCTTCGCCTGGACTAATCCTGCCATTAGCGGTTTCGCAAGCGGAAAGGACAGCCAAATCTGCATCCAGATTCAAGTCTATAATTTCACGCGCATGTAATAAGCCGTCGTTTTCTGTTTCGTCTTCAGTTTTGGTCAGCAAGAGATAAGAATTCAAAGGATCTCTATCATCCAGGACACCGTGAGTGGCAAGGTGAATTGTCGCGTATTGTGGCGCCAGCGTTTTAAAGGTCTTTTCATCTGCCTCACGTCTAACGAGTACCTTCTTCATCTGCGTCCGAGTAGTTGCCGCAATGGCAGCCACTTCGACTTCTGTCTCCGGTAATGGATGTAGATTCTGTTTGGGTTTTCCACTCCTACCGACCACTGGATTTCCGAACGCTAGCAGTGATTCTTTGCTGTTTTGTTGTTGCCTCCGCAGGGTCATTTCGTTTAAGACGGTGAATGAAGGCGCATAGAACAAAGAGTAATCTTGTATAAGGTAATTACCGCGTGTGGTTGTTAAAGCTTGAAACGGCAAGGTCCAAAGAAACTCATCGGGAATAATGCATATCGTCTTGATGTTCTCAAGTTCGTTAGCCGCCGGTTCAATCAACAGTCGGTAGAGCTCACGCCCTAACGAAGCGTAATCGGGCTGTCGTTCTGCCAATGCCGAATGAAATTCGCTGACTTTTCGTCGAAGCTCATCCGCATTGACCGGAAGATTCACATACGTTAGCTGGTGATCCGGGCTGACTCCGTTCCGTTTTAGGATGAAGAGCCCGACTTTGTCTCCCGTTACAACATATTCCAGATACGCGACGTCATGTGCACGTACCAGACTGTTGAGGTTCGCATCCGTCAAGGGACGAGCAGGGCCTACACGGAGCAGCAAGTCCGGATGTTTAGTAGCAAACCGCTCCTGAAACACAACTAGCTCGTTGGTCACGGTGTTCAGCGCATTCTGAAGTTCACTTGAGGGTTCACCGGCGGGTTGTGATTTAATTTGTTTCTTGATTGCAAGGTACTTGTTCATCAAAACTTCCGCTTGGGCTTTTTCATCATCGGTAGGTATGCTTTGTAAATCACGCCTGTTATTTCGAACTGCGTCCATTAACACCCTCGCCTTTGCTCGTTCCGCGTAAAGCAGTGCTTCGAAGTTGTCGCCGCCTTGCGTCAGCAGCTTCACCATCGTCCGGTATGGTCCAACCTTGTTCTCAAAAAAGAGCTGCCGGCTTTCTTGGGGTCCCACCACCTGTTCACGCAATTCTTCGATTTGATCAATCGCCTCTTTGAGGGTAGTAATTGCTAACTCGACTTTATCGTCGGCTGCATATGTCTCACCTAGTGTGGCAGTAGCGAAATATGTGAGCTTCGCTAATCGCAGTGAACGAGCTAGCGTTAATGCTTTTTCGGCTGATGTGGCCGACTCGCTATAGTCGTGCATCGCAAAATACGTTTGCGCCGCGCGCCAAAGTAGTTCAGCTTCGCGATTTTTCGAGTTTACTCGTCGCGCAAGTTCGAGACTCCCGTTTATTGCTTTTAGCGCATTCGGGAAGTCCTGCTTCGCGGTTAACACACCACCCAGGCCCGCTCCAGCGGCAATTTGGACGTCCACCAGTTTCGCAGCGTTAGCGCGTTCGAGGGTGCGTTCAAAAAGCTTGAGAGCCTCATCATCACGTCCCTGTCGCTGTTCGAGAATCCCCAGGTTCAGCAACACTCGAGCTTCTTCTCTCTCATTTCCTTGCGACCTGTAGATCGCAAGACTGGCGCCGAAGTACTGCTGGGCCACTATATAGTCCTCCTCCTCGAGAAAAACAGAGGCCTGACTGCTCAGGATATTTGCTAGCGTGTTCGGATCTCTTGAACTCCTTGATGCTTGGCGAGCTTTACTTAAAGATGACAACGCCTGAGCATATTCACCCATTTCGGCATAGACCTTTGCTGCCGTAATCAGCACATCTGCCATCGGTATGTTGTACTCAGATCCTGTGCCATTCAGCCGTTCTAACAAAGCAAGTGACTCATGCAGTTTATCGAGTGCCTCTGCATGATTACCATTACTGAGATCGATTTGGCCCAATGTGTGTAGCGATCGCGCTCGTGCATACTCAATTGGACCTGGAGATTCTTCAGTGGGCTTCGATTTCAACTGTCCAGTGAGTGCCAGACTCTGTTCCGCGTTACTCTGGGCCTTTGCGTTCTCCTCCATGACGAAATACAGCGCGCCGAGATCCGCCAGGACATAACTCAGGTTGCTTTCAAGTCCGGCCTGTTCAAATAACTTTCTACTCGTCTCGTATGCCTGAATAGAATTCTCAAGATTATTCATTCGTGAGTAGGTTCGACCGAGGTAATAGTAAGTAGTGGCTAATATCTCGGGTTGCTTAAGTCGATCGGCGACATGAAGGGCTAGCTTGTAAATTTCCACCGACTTGGGACCTGATCCCTGGCGTGGCGCAGAGGCGGCGCAGTCAAGCAGTGCATTCCACAGAGTGACGTTGACAAGTTGGGAGTTCTTGTCTAGCAGCAGCTCGTTTCTGGCCTCCGCTTGCGGGTTCCGACACAACACCGATGCGAGCTGTGTTTCGGAGTTAATAGTCTGGACGGCTTGTGCATTCGCGACAGAAGTAAAGAGGACCAGGACGATGAGGCTCCATTTCAGCATCGTCGAAATAGTACTCGGGCGGTGCGTGCTGCATTGCTGAAGCACCGACAGTTCGGGTCCACTGTTCTTTTTGCAAACCACCAGGAGGCTCTCTTCACATTGCATCATGTTATTTAAGACGGGAGAAATTGACCGATCTTCCAGACAAGGTTAAAAAAAATGTTTGGGCCCACCTCTGAGCAAAAAAATAATCATCAAGCTGGAAGTTCGGTCCATTTCTCCCGTCTTTTAGAACTAAACCCCAGAACTGCTTAACCAGCCTATGCAGACGAATTGGTACAAATCATGAAATCGCGAGCTTCTCGATTAGACCACAAGCTCATCGGTGAATCGGCCCCGATGAAGGCGCTGAACCGTCACATTCGCACCGCGGCAGACTGCAATCTGACGGTGCTAATATGCGGCGAATCTGGAACGGGTAAAGAACTCGTAGCGCGCGCGATCCATTCGCAGAGCCCACGTGCCCAGAAGCCTTTTGTCTCGCTAAATTGCGGCACGCTTACGGAAACGCTATTGGAATCGGAGCTCTTTGGCTATGAACCAGGCGCGTTCACCGGCGCGGTCAAGAAAAAGAAAGGCTTGTTCGAAGCTGCTCACACCGGAACAATTTTTCTCGATGAGATCGCCGAACTGTCTGCGAGTTGCCAGGTCAAGCTTCTTCGCGTGCTGCAAGAGAGCACCGTTCGGCCGGTTGGGGGAAATGCCGAAATTCCAGTGGATGTGCGTGTCATTGCGGCTACTAATCGCAATCTGGCCCACGACATGGAATGTGGTCGCTTTCGCAGGGATCTTTATTACCGCATCGCCGTTCTACCGATCGCCACGCCACCCTTACGAGAGCATTCATCTGATATTCCACACCTGGTTAATTACTTCTTGCAGCACGCGCAACGAAGCTTGGCACATTCAGGCGAACATATGATTGAGCCGGACGCGATCACCGTATTGGCGTCTTACGCTTGGCCCGGCAACGTTCGGCAATTGCGGCATGTAGTGGAACGTCTCGTGGCCACATCGCCTGAGGGAATGACGATCACGGCCAAAGATATTTACAGAGCTTTACCTGTAGCGACTTTCAGCGACGCTCTCTTGGCGCCGCCAATCTTTGATGAAAACGACTCGGTCGATGCTTTTCTCGATCGAACTCTGCTTAACCTTTACGATCATCTGGTTGCTAGGACTGGTAGTCACTCGCAGGCTGCCAGGTTACTAAATATGGAT
>Ga0207694_10001285_pt1 | contig 21638 bp, 15 predicted proteins | sample KBSC34metaG_FD_184353 | JGI IMG/M metagenome (GOLD analysis project Ga0207694, IMG submission 184353) | Corn rhizosphere microbial communities from Kellogg Biological Station, Michigan, USA - KBS C3-4 metaG (SPAdes) (version 2) | ecosystem: Host-associated > Plants > Roots > Rhizosphere > Soil... | reverse complement strand
GGTAACGATGCTGTTCGTGGCGGTCGCCGCCAAGCTCGCACACATGATTTCGCCGCCGTTGCGCCAGGGTGCGTACGCGGTCTACAAGTTCTTCTCGGTCGGCGTGACCTATCCGCTGCTGTTTGCGGTCGGCGTCGCGATGACGCCGTGGGACAAGCTCATGGCGGCGTTCCACATAGCCAATCTGATCACCATCGTCGCCACGGTGCTCTCGCTGATGGCCACCGGCTACTACGTCGGGCGCTGGATCAAGATGTATCCGATCGAAACCGCGATCGTGAATGCCTGCCACAGCGGGCAGGGCGGCACCGGCGACATCGCCATCCTCACCGCCTCAAACCGCATGGTGCTGATGCCGTTCGCGCAAATCGCCACGCGCATCGGCGGCGCGATCACGGTGACGCTGGCGCTGATCGCACTCAAGCAGTTCGGTTGAACGCGATGCCGACACGCACGACACGGCGTGGAGGCGCAGGGCATGAGTGAATCGCCTGCGCCCGGCGCGCCTTCGCTCCCGGCGCTGTTCTCGGAACGCGGCGGCGTGGGCGGCGCCTTTTCGACCAAGGCAGCGGACTACGCCGCCGCGCGGCCGCGCTACCCGGTTGCGCTGTTCGAGCGCCTGCGTGCGAACCGCACGCTGTATCCGGCGGCGCAGATCGCCGACATCGCCGCGGGCACGGGCCTGTTCACCGGGCAACTGCTCTATCGCGGCTACAACGTCACCGCGATCGAGCCGAACGCGGCGATGCGCGCCGTCGCCGATGCGACACTGGCCAAGTACCGAAAATATCGCAGCATTGCCGCCACTGCCGAAGCAACCACACTCGCCGACGCCTCGGTCGACCTGATCACCGCTGCGCAGGCCTTCCACTGGTTCGACGCCGAGGCCGTGCGCCGCGAATGGCTGCGCGTGCTCAAACCGGATGGCCGCGTCGTGCTCGTCTGGAACACACGGCCAGCCACCGATCCGCTGCAGAAGGCACTCGACGACCTGCTGGTCGAGTTCGGCGGCGCCAAGCAGGCCGCGCTCGATCGTCGCCAGGACCTGTCGTACGTGCCGCCGTTCTTCTCCGCGGATTCGTTCGCGCGCTTCGAATTCGCCAACATGCAACAGCTCGACCGCGACGGCCTGATCAGTTTGGCGCTGTCGCGCTCGGCGATGCCCGATCGCGACACGCCGCAGGGCGAACGCGCCGTGCACAAGCTGTCGCAGCTGTACGCCCGCCATGCGCGCGACGGCCAAGTCAGTGTGTCGTATCGCACGCTGGCATTCGTCGGTCGACCAAAATCTGAGTGATGCAGTTCGCTTCGACGCGCCCCTGGCTGAAAAAATTTTCAGGCGGAACGTCAGTTCGATGTCAGCCGCATTCCGTCAAAGTGAACCCATTGCCGCGGCGGACCGCGGTGCAGATCCGGAAACTTCATCGATGCGAAATCAAGCCATGACCTCGTTTGCTCATGCCCGTCTGCCGCGGCTCCTCGTCGCGCTCGTCTTGTTGCTCGTGTCTGCATGGGCTGCGGCTCAGGGCGGCCCGCCGCTCGTCACCGACGATCCCGGCACGCCGGGCGACGGTAAATGGGAGATCAACCTCGCATCGCTCGGCGGCAAAGCCTCGCATGGTTGGGACATCGATGCGCTCGATGCCGACATCAACTACGGCGTCGGCGATCATATCCAGCTCAAGCTCGACGTGCCCTGGACCTACGCGCATGAAGACGGTGGTCCGTGGAATTCCGGCCTCGGCAGCGTGAATGTCGGCGTCAAGTGGCGTTTCGTCGACCGCGATGAGAACAGCGAAGGCGGTTTCGCCGTCTCGACCTATCCGCAGTTTCTTTCGGCGTGGTCCGAGTCTTCAAAGCGCAAGGGCATCGCGACGGCGAACAAGCAATTCTACCTGCCGATCGAATTCGCCACCGCCGCCGGTGGCTTCGAATTCGCCGGCGAGGTGGGGCGCAACTTCGTGCAGAACGAGCACGACGAATGGGAGGCCGGCGTCGTTGCTTCGCATGAATGCGGATCGGAAAAGCTCGACTGCCTGGTCGAGGTGCACCAGACCTGGGTGCCGCACAATTCGCAGACGCTGCTGAATTTCGGTATTCACTACAAGATCAGCGACAGCCTTATCTTCCTCGCCGCGGCGGGACGCGAATTTGGCAACAAGACTGACGACCAGCAGAAGTTCATCTATTACGCGGGTTTCCAGCTGTTGCGCTGAGAGCAACTCCAGCGGCGGCAGCCGCCGCCGCGTTGGATGTCATTGCGTCGGCGGCATCGATTGCGCGCGCAAGCGTTTGTCGACGTACATCGCGGCATCGGCTCGCGCGAGCAATTCGTCGGCTTGCATGCCGGGCTCGGCGAAGACGATGCCGATACTGGGGCCGGCATAGTCGATCGTGACCCCGTCGAGGCGGAAGTGGCCTGTCATGGCGGCCTGAAGGCGCGTGCGCAGCATGGCGGCAAGATCCGTGACGCAAGATCGCAGAGGGCTCGACAGCGCAACGAATTCATCGCCGCCGATGCGGGCGACGAAATCTTCATCGCGCAACACGCCGCGCATGCGTTCGCCGATTGCGGCGAGGAAGTGGTCGCCGATGTCGTGGCCGTATCGATCGTTGATCGCCTTGAACCGATCGAGGTCGATGAAAGCGGCGAGCAATACACGTTCTTCACCGTCGAGGCCGGCAAGGCGTCGCCGCATTTCATGCATGAGCGCACGCCGATTGGACAGCTTCGTCGTCGGATCGATCAGGGCGCTTTCGGCCAGGGAATTGTTTGCGACGCGTAGCGATTCAACCATGCGTTCGCGGTCGATCTGCTGGCTGATCAGGCGCGAAAACATGCCCAGCACGCGTTCCGCATCGCCGGTCAGCGGCTTGCGCTCGCTGCTCGCCGCACAGAGCGTGCCGTACAGGGAGCCATCTTCTACATGAATCGGTTTGCTGAGGTAGGTGGCGATGCCGAGGGCGCGCGCCGGCGCCGAATCCGCCCAGCAGTTGGCCACGTCGTCGGTGTAGGGGCGGCCTTCTTCGAGCGCACGTTTGCACAATGTGCCTTCCCAAGGAACGGAGAGTCCTTCGGGGATGTGCAGGCGGTTCGTGTTGCGCGAGAACAGGATGTACTGGTAGCCCGCCGCCGAATCGATCGTGGTCAGGTACGTCGATTCGAGATCGGTTACCGTCTGCAACAGCTCCAATAGCGGACGGACCAGTTCTTCGAGGGTGCGTGCGCGCGTCACCGAGTCGGCAAGCAGGCCGAGGAAATCGACTGTCGGGGCGGCGAGGGTGCTGGTCGTCACAAGCTATCGCATGGAGTTGGCTGCCGAAACACCGGCTATTTAAGCTAAATCCGTCACATATATGCAACGGTTTGGACCGAATTTTCGGTCGCTGCACGCTTTCGGCCGTCGAACGGCCCCTATCCAGTCCGCCGCAGTCGTTGCCTGATAAAACGGAGTAGACTCGGCACGCCGACGCGATCGTGATACGGATTTTTCCGACACGGCCGCGAGGCACGGCCTCAGCTAGGGGGAGGCATGATGGACGTCCGCATGGACGACGAAGGCCTGCAGGCGTCGGCCGTGTCGACGGAGTCCGCCGATGCGCGGGCGCGATATTTCGCCTTCATCAGTTACAGCCACGTCGATCGTCGCTGGGCGGATTGGTTGCACCGCGCGCTCGAAACCTGGCACGTGCCGAGCCGCCTTGTCGGCCAGCAAACCCCAGCTGGCGCGATTCCCCGCCGCCTATATCCGATTTTTCGCGATCGCGAAGAGCTGGCAAGCGCCACCGATCTGGGTCGCACGGTCGAAGAGGCACTAACGCGGTCCGCCAACCTCATCGTGATCTGCTCGCCGCACGCGGCAGCCTCGCGTTGGGTCGACGCGGAGGTGCGCGCCTTCCAACGTCTTGGCCGCCGTGAACGCATCTTCTGTCTGATTGTGGACGGCGAACCGAATTCGGCGAACTCGGCCGAAAGCGCCAAACAAGAATGCCTGGTTCCCTCGCTTCGTTGCCTGAACGATGGTGAGGGCCAGTTCAACGCCGAACGCGTCGAGCCCATTGCGGCGGACGCACGGCCGGGTCGCGATGGCAAGGCCAACGCCAAGCTCAAGCTGGTTGCGGGTCTGCTCGGAATCGACTACGACGCGCTCAAGCAGCGCGAGCTGCATCGACGCAATCGACGGCTGGCGTTGATCACGGCAGCAGCGGTTCTCCTCACTACGTTGACCTCTTCGCTGGCGATCGTCGCGGTACTTGCGCGCAACGCCGCCAACTCCGCGCGCGAGGCCGCCGAGCGGCGACAGAAGCAAGCGGAAGATCTCGTCGGTTTCATGCTCGGAAACCTCAACGACAAGCTCGCGCAGATGTCGCGTCTGGACATCATGGAAGCGGTCGACGACAAGGCGATGGCGTATTTTCAGGGGCTGCCGGCCTCGGATATGACCGATGCCGGCCTCGCGCAACGCGCAAAAGCGCTGGAGAAGATCGGTGTTGTTCGTCAGGAGCAAGGTCACTTGCCTGCGGCGCTGGAGTCGTTCGGCGCCTCTGTGCGGATTGCCGGCATGCTCGCTGATGCGATGCCAGAGGACGCGACACGCCAGATTGCGTATTCGCGCAGCCTTGCATTCGTCGGCATGACTCATTGGAATCAAGGTCGACTCGATGAGGCGCAGGCAAGCTTCGAATCGGCGCGGCGTGCACTCGAACGCGCGCAGCCCGTGGAGGAGAAACGTCCCGAACTGCTGTTTCAGTTGACGCTCATCGACAACGACATCGGCCATGTGCTCGAAGCGCGTGGTCGCATCGACGAGGCGGAACAGGAATATCGCAGCATGTTGACTCGCTGCGAGCGTCTCGTCGCCGGCAAGAACGTGCCCGTGCGCTGGCGCATCCAGCTCGGCTCGGCGCACAACAACCTGGGGCATGTCGCATTGCTGCGTGGTGATCTCGCGGCCGCGGTCGCCGAGTACGCCGCTGACTACGCGATCGAAGCAGCCCTGCTCGAGCATGACCCGAAGAACAACAACCAGCGCGCGAACACGATGCGCGTTCGCGCCATCTACGGCCGCACGCTGGCGATGACCGGTGCGGTCGACGATGGCATGCGCGAGCTGCAGGCGGCGGTCGACATCTCCGCGCTTCTGCTCAGCGTCGATCCGGGGCAGGCGGAATTCCAGGAATACGCCGCGCTATATTCCTCGCAGCTCGCGCGGCTCAAGCGCCTGCGCGGTGATGCGCGCGAAGCGGCGACGCTCAACGCGCACGGCATCGACATTTTCACCGCTTTGACCAAACAGGACGCCGAGAACGTTTACTGGAAGCGGGAATTCGCCGAGGCACAGACTGAGCAGGCGGCTCAGGCGCTTGCTTTGGGCCAGAAGCAGGCGGCCCAGGCCCCGGCACAATCGGCACTGGGCGCTCTCGACGCTTTGTCGAAAAGGCGGCCGGACGATCGCGACATTCTGCTGGCGCTGGCGTCTGCGCGTCTGCTCCTCGCCGATGCCAACGCGGAAGCGCAAGCCAGGGAGTTGCGCGAAACCGCGTTGGCGGCGCTCCGCGCTGGCGGCGACGGCGAGCGTGACACGCGTGTGCTCGCGTTGCGCGCGACCGCGTTGATCAGTCTCGGTCGCGACGAGGAGGCGCGGCGCGTGCTGCAAGCCTTGTGGCCAACCGGCTATCGCGACGCGGCGTTGCTCGCGATATTGCAGCGTCGGCACATCGAATATCCGACGAACGAAGCGTTTCGACAGCGCGTGCAAGCCATGTTGGCGCACGCGGCGTCGGCTTGAGATCGAGCTTTGTGACGAAATGGAACCGGTAACGCGTATGCGTTGCCGAGGAGGAGAGGGGGAAGCCCGGTGCGGAGTAAGCACGATGCCGGAAATCGGAACAAATGCATGCTTGCGCGATTCTCGCGTGCCACGTGCATTTACGACGTATCCAGTCCAACCAAGTGAGGATGAACCATGCCGAATCAACCGAACGAAAAAAACGAAGAGATCGAGATCGAAGACAAAAAGCAGGGCGAGGAGGAAAAAGTCACGGAGAGTTCGCCGCTCAGCGAGGAGGATCCGTCGATCAAGAATCGTTGACCCTGTTCGCAGGATCATGAGCTTCAAGAATGCCGATTGAACCGGCGGGAGTCGCAAGCGCAAACTCGATGCGCGCATCGGGAACGCTCGCTCGTGCCGTCGCGCGGGACCCGCGCGATGGCACGCCGCTCGTTGTCGGCGTCACCAGTCACCGCAACCTGCCATCGGACCAGATCGCGCCGGTGCGGCAGCGCGTGCGTGAATTTTTCGCGGGAATACGCGAGAAATTTCCGGAGTTCCCGCTGGTTGTGCTGTCGCCACTGGCCGAAGGTGGCGATCAATGGGTCGCCGAAGAGGCTTTGGCCGTCGGCGCGCGCTTGATTGCTCCGCTGCCGATGTCGCGTGAGTCGTACGTCGAGGATTTCGCCGACCCTGCTGCGCGAGCGACGTTCGACCGACTCTGCAACATGGCCGAAGTGGTCGAAATACCCGAAGTCGTTGGGATCGCGCCGCCCACGCGCGCGGACATTGCGGACGAGGTGCGCGATCAGCGTTATGCGCAAGCGGGCATGTACGTGTCCGATCATGCTCACATCCTTTTAGCAGTGTGGGACGGCAAGGACTCAAGCATGCTCGGCGGCACCGCGCAGATCGTGCGCTACCATTTGAGCGGCATCAAGCCTTCGTATGCCGAGCGCCGACGCAGCGATGCGCATGTGCTCGGAGACGAAAACGAGCGGCTCGTGTACCACATCGTCTGCTCGCGCGATCAGGCCGATGGCGAACCGCAACCGGCATTGCGCGCACTCGATGTCTGGTGGCGCGTCGGCGCTGAGGTGTTGCCCGGTACCTTGGACATCCCCGATTCGTTCCGCTCGATGCTGGCGAGCGCGCGCGAATTCGCCGAGGATGCGCGCAAATATGCAGTGCGCATCGATGCGGCCGCCAAACGGGAAGTTCGTTATGATGGGCGGCACCCCGATCTCGCCAGCGAACGGTGGTTCGTTCCCGCTGATTGGCTCGCTCGTCATTTTCAGCGGCGCGTTCTGCTCTCGATGCGCGTGCTGTACACGATGGCCGCGATGATGGGCATCTCGTTCGCCGCTTACGACAATCTGCCGGCGCAGGACGGCATGATCTTCGTCTTCCTCCTGCTGTTCGTGCTCGGCGGCAGCGTGGCATTGCTCGCGAACCGGCGTGGCTGGCATCGCAAGTATCTCGACTATCGTGCGCTCGCCGAAGGCCTGCGCGTGCAATCGTACTGGCATCGCGCCGGCCTGTCGTTGGCCGACGACCCGCAGTTCGGCCGCGACAATTTCCTGCAGAAGCAGGACGTGGAGCTCGGCTGGGTGCGCAATGCCATGCGCTTCTGCGGCATCGAGAACGATCTTGGCGGAAAACGCGGTTCGGCGCAGGATGTGCAGGCCGTGATTGGCGAATGGATCGGCGACGATACGCAGCCAGGGCAGCTGGACTACTATCGCAACAAGGGCGAACAACGTGCCCGCACGCACCGGCTGACCGAGCGCATCGGCGCGGTTTGCCTGTTCGCCAGCGTTGGTTTGAGCTTCGTTCTCGCGGTGTTCGTATTTCGCCTTTCCAACGATGCGAAAAACGATCTCATCGTGCTTATGGCAGTGTTCTCCGTGGTCGCCGGCGTGCGTTCGGCGTACGCGCACAAGAAGGCCGACAAGGAGTTGATCAAGCAATATCGCTACATGCAGCGCATATTCGGCGAAGCGCGCGATGCGCTCGACCACGCCGTCGATACCGAGGAACGGCGCGACATTCTGCGCCAGCTCGGTGAAGCCGCGCTGGCCGAACAAGTCGAGTGGACGTTGATGCACCGACAGCGACCACTCGAACACAATCGCATCTGAATCTGTTGCGACACTGCGGTGCCCCCGCGATCGCTCCGTGACGGATGAGCAACGAATACCGACTTGCATAGGACGCCTTGCCGGCGCTGGCGCTCCCTCAGCGCAGCTTCAAGCGTTCGACCGCGGCTTCGCGCGCCGAAAGTGGCAGGTAGTGTTGCGAGGTATCGGCGATGATCTGCTGACCATCGCACGACAGCACGAGACTGATGAATTCGCGCGCGAATGCGCTCAATGGGGCTCGAGCATAAATCAGCAGGTGGCGATCGAGCGGATAACGGCCGTTACGGATCGCAGCCTCCGAAGGCACAACGGCTGGCTCGCCCGGCTTTGCCGCCAGCGCAATGAGATGGACCGCGTCAGTCGCACGCATCGCCGCGGCGAAGCCGATGCCAAGCGGATCGGCGCCGACATGGGCAATTACGTCGGTCGATTGATGAAATTGTGCGCCCGGCTGCGCTGGTGGCGTCTTGCCGAGCACGCGCCCATAGAACGACAACGCCAGCGGCGTGTCGGGTTCAAGCGCGTAGAGATGGATCGGCTGATCGGCCCAGATGCCCTGCACGCCAAGATCGCGCCAATGCCTAGCGTTGCCCGCGTAAGCTCGCGCGAGTTGAGCGAGCGTGAGCGAGCGCAGCGGGTTGTCGGCATGCACAAAAACGCCCAGTGGACCGCTCAGCGCATGCGGATCGAGCGAGGCGTGGGCAATGCGGAATTCGATCGGGTCTTGTCCGTGCGTGGCGCGGCGATATTCGGCGAGCTGTTGCGGCGTGAATTCGGCGCCCATCGGCGCGAGCGCGCTAATGTTGGCCGCAAGCGCGGGCGGCGCGGCCCGCGTGCCGGTCAGTTCAAGCCGGAACGTGCTGCCTGGGTGCGCCGCGGCGTAGCGTGCGACGAAGCCGTCGAACATCTCGCGCATGTCGTTGTAGCCGACGATGCGGATCGCCCCGTCCGGTGCCAGCCACGCTTCGTCATGGATCGCCTCGACCGGAGCGGGTTCATACCGCGGCAGCGCAGGATCGATGTCGGCGCAGCGCGCACCCGCACTCACGACGAGCGCAGCCACCAGCGCGAGGCTGCGGCGCCGGAGTCGGATCGCGCGCGTCGTCATTCGCCGATATCGACGAGCGTACGGCGCGATGCTTGCGCCTGCTCCGCAGTCAGCGGGAAGAAGCGCAGGCGGTCGTTGGCGACGACAAGTTGCCCCGGTCGGCTCAGGGCGAAAAGCAGGAATTCACGCAGCGCAGGCGGCAGCGCCTGGCCTGGCGCGCGGTTGAAACCGAGATAGATCTGACGCGACAGCGGATAGTCGCGGTGCGCGACCTCTGCGGGTGTGCCGGCGTAGTACGGCGCGTGTTCCGTTTCGGCGATTGCCAGGGTCTTCGTGCCCGGGGCGGAGTAGGCGAAGCCGCTGTAGCCGATTCCGTGCGGGTCGTCGGCGACGCGGTGCACGATCGCGTCAAGCGCGGTTTCGCCAGGGCGATCGACCTGCTCCTCAATGCCGTCGCGGAACTCTCCGCCGCGCAGCACGCGTTGCTGGAAGAAGTTGACGATGCCTGGCGGATTGCCGCTGTCGCGCCGATGCAGCATGCCGTAGGCATGGATAGTGCGCGGCTCCCAGTCATTGCCGACGCCGAGCTGGCCCCAGGTCGCGATTGCCTTGCCGCCGCGACGATGGTCTCTTGAATAGATCGCGTCGAGCTCGTCGAGGCTGATGTGCGTGATCGGATTGGTCGCGTTGACGAAAATCGCGAGCGCATGCGTGCCGCCCTTGGTCGCGTAGCTGCCGCCGGCGACGTTGATCAGTGTGGGCGCGTAGCCGAAGCGGCGCGTGAATGCGTCGATCTCCGCGGGAAACGGCTCGCGCACGAATGTGACGACGTCTGCGCGTCCATCGAGCAACGCTTCGAAGCCATCGGCGGAAAGTTTCGTGGCGGCGTTGTCGATCTCGATGTGCGGTTGCAAGCTGCCCAGGGCGCGCGCCCACGCGGCGACGAGATCGTGCATCGTGTCGGCACCGCTGAAGCGCAGCCGGCCTGTCACCTTCACTTGCGGCAGATAGGCGGGCAGGGCGGACCCGGTCGTGCCTGCGTTTAAGTACGGGGCGACGAGCGCACTCGCGCAGGCAAACAGAAAGGCGCGGCGCGGGACACGGACTGTGTCTTGCATTGCTGTATGTCCCACGCCGCGTGAGGCAAGCTTTAGTCGAGCTTGGCGAGCTCTTCCTTGACTACGGCGGGCTGCAGCGGGATGTACACGCCTTCCTTCGCGACCACGTCCTGGCCCTGCTTGCTGAGCACCATCTTGAGGAACTCCTTGACCTTCGGCTCCAGCGGCGTACCCGGCTTGCGGTTGATGTAGATGTAGACGTAGCGGCTCAGCGGATACTTGTGCGAGTAGACGTTCTCCAGCGTCGGCGCGAGATAGGGGCCGCCGTCCTTGTCCGACAATGGCACGACCTTGACGTTCGGCGTCACGTTGGCGAGCAGGGCATAGGTGATGCCGCCCGGATTCTTCGCCATGTCCTCGGCGGCGACGTTGAAGGCGTGGGTGAAGCCCTTGCCTTTGACGAACTGGATGTCGTCCTTGTATTCGCCCATGTCCATCACGTTGATCTTGAAGAACCACTCGATGCCGTTCGGCGCCTTGAGGCCGTATTTGTGCACCGGGCGCGCGGCCCACTCGCCGCCAAGGCCGAGGTCGCCCCAGGTCTTCACGTCGGCATGGCCGCGCTTGCGTGTGGTCGAATAGATCGCATCGAGTTGTGCCAGCGAAAGACCCTTGATCGGGTTGTCCTTGTCGACCATGACGATCGAGGTGGCGGTCTTGCCGAGCGAGCCGACGCTGCCTGTGGCGACTTTGACGCGGAACGGCTCATAGCCGAACTTCTCGACGAAGGCCTTCTCCTCGGCAGGCAACATTTCGCGGCCGACCGGCGCGATCACCGAGTTGGGTGCCTTCGCGCCGGCGATCAGGCCGGGGGCGCCGGCGCCCGAAGCGCGCAGGTCGAGCACCACGGATAGGTGCGGATAGGCCTCGCGGAAGATCTTCGCCCAGCCCAGGCAGATCTCGTCCATCACGTCGGCGCCGACCAGGGCGATTTCTTCCTCGGGCTCGCTCTTCACCTCCGCTGGCTTCCATGCGGGGATAGCCGGATCGACCTTGAGATGATGCTCGACCGCGGCGTACTTGAGCGCAAACGCCGGCGGCGCGAAGGCGGTGGCAAGCGCGGCGGCACAGGCAGCGGTGAGAGTAAGCGCTTTGACGCGGCGCGAGGCGATTTTCGTTTTCATGGGATCTCGGCTAGTAAAAAGTGGCGGGGATTCGGAGACGTTACGGTTCCAGCAGCGCGCGCGCTTTCTCGACCTGGTTGGCACGCAGCGGCAGATAGAGCGCTTGCTCGCGCACGATCTGCTGGCCTTCACGGCTGAGCACGAAACGCAGGAATTCGGTCAGCGCCGGATCGAGCGTCTTGCCCGGCGCCTTGTTGACGTTGAAGAAGATCAGGCGCGACAGCGGATATGTGGCGCGTGCGACGTTCTCGTAGCTCGGCGCAACGAACGGACTGGACTCGTTCTCGCCGAGCGCGAGCATCTTCACCGGCGCGTCGACGTAGGCGATGCCGGTGTAGCCGATCGCGTAACGATCGTCGACCGCATGCTTGGCCATCGGGAATACGAGCTTGTCGTAATGGACGTTGTCGCTCCATTCGCCGCGCTTGCCGTCGGCACTGAGCACGCGCTGGCGCACGAATTCCTCGAAGCCGTTCCATGGTTTGATGCCGTAGGCGTGGATCGGCTTGTCGGCCCACTCGCCGGTCAGGCCGAGCTGGCCCCAGGTCGTGATCGGCTTGGCGCCGCGATGGTGCGTGCTCGAGAAGATCGCATCGAGCTGGGCGTAGCTGATCCGGTCGAGCGGATTGTCGCGGCTGACGAAGAAGCCGACCGCGTCGAGGAAGCCGAAGTGGCGGTAGCTGCCGCCACTGATCGGCACGCTGGTCGGCGCGTAGCCGAACTTCGCCTTGAAATCGGTGATGTCGTCGGGCTTGAGTTCGCGCGAAACGAAGACGAAGTCGATGTTCTGCTTGACCAGTTCCTTCGCACCGAGGCTGCCCGCGTAGGGCGGCGCGACGCTGAGGTTTACTTTCGGATAGATTTTCTTGAACGCGGCGAACCAGGCATTGGCGAGGCCGGGCAGTACGTCGGAGGCGGCGCCCTTGAACGTGCCCGCGAGCTTTATGTCACGGCGCGGCTTGTACGCGGGCAGCGCCGCATCAAGCGTCGGCTGCAGCAGTTCGAGTTCGGGCAGCGCGCGGCCGTTCTTCTTGCCGGCCTCGGCCTCCTCCTCGGTCTGTGGCTTGGTCGTGGCGCGCGGCTGATCGACCCATTCGACGAATTGCGTCGGCGTCGTTGCCACCGTCGCCACAGCGGCGGGAGCGTCGGCGGCCGAGGCCATGCCGATGCCGCAGGCAATCAGCGCCGCGGCGAGGCTGCAGCGGACGAGGCGGCTCGAAAGCGGACAAGAGAAGCTGCTCACAGGAAGGGCACCTTCACCGAGAGCTGAACGTAGCGTGGCGACCCCGGCACGACGCCGAGTTCGTTCGTGGTCGAATTGACGCCTTCGTAATAGGTCTTGTCGAACAGGTTGCCGAATTTCAGCGTGACCGGGAACTTGTCCATCGCCAGGTAGTAGAAGGCCAGATCGGTGACCACGTGGCCCGGCAGGACCAGCACGCGCTGGTCGGCGGGAGTCGGCTGGCTGCCGCGGATTTCAGACGCGTAGGTGACGCCGAGGCCGACGCCGAAGTTCTTCAGCGGACCTTCGGCGAAATCGTAGCGCGACCAGACGTGCGCACTGTTGAGCGGCGCATTGGTCAGGCGCGTGTCGGCGATTGGCGTGGTCGAGTTGCCGTTCGACTTGGCCACCTTGGCGTTGGCATGAGCTAGACCGAACAGGACATGCCAATTCTCCAGCGGCTGCGCGTCGATCTCCCATTCGTAACCTTTCGAGCGCTCGCCGCCGACCTGCACCGAACAGGTACCAGGCACGCCGGCGTTGCAGGCGGCCACGGCAAGGGTATTGGTCTTCTGGATGTCGAACAGGGCGACCGTCGAGGTGACGCGGCCGTCGAACAGGCTGGCCTTGACGCCGGCTTCGTTCTGATGGGACGTGGTCGGCTGGAACGGGTTGCTGCCGTCAGCGGCCTGTGCGGTCGGCGAGGGCGCGATGAACGATGTCGAATAACTGTAGTAGTAGGTCCAGTTGTCGTTCGGCTGGTAGAGGATGCCGGCGGTCGGCAGCACATCGTCCGAGGATTTGGCGCTGCTCGTGAACGGTGGATAGACGTGTTCGGTCTGATACGTATGATCCTTGGTGTAGCGCAGGCCGACGCTTGCTTTCCAATGTTCCGACAGCGTCATCACGTCGGAGACGTAGGCGCCGGCATTGCTCTCGGTCGTCACGCGGTCGTTGAGCGGGCCGGGCGGGAACGACGACAGCGGCGGCGACACCCCGAAGATCGGATCGTAGACACTGATGTTGATCGACTTCGGCCCCGGGATCGAGGTCGGGCCCGACGTGGGTCCGTTGAAGAACTGCAGGCGCAGGAAGTCGGTACGGTTGGTGCCGCCGCCGAGACCGACGAGGACCTTGTGTTCGATCGCTCCGGTCTTGAACGCCTGCGTGTAATTTGTATCGAAATAGTCGTAGGCGCGGTGATTGCTCTGACCGCGCGCGCGACGTTGCACGGTGACGAGGTTGTTCAGCACGGAGTTTTGGTCATATCCCACAGCCGTATCCCAGCCGCGCACGTGGCGCACGGAGAAGTTGAACACCCCGCCGTTCTCGAAATCATGTTCGAGCGCGGCCGTCGCCGAACGTCCGCCTTCCTGCTGCAGGTCGCCGGGCTCCTGGTATTTCGTCGTGATCGGCGCGATCAGATTGACATTCTTGTTCGGCGCGACCAGGTAGTTGTCGTAGGCGTTGTTGCGCCGGCGGTATTCGCCCGCGAGACGCAGCGTGGTGCTCTCGTTGATGTGCCAGAGGACGCTCGGTGCAAAGTAGCGCGCATGCTCCCAGTCGTCGCGGAAGGTGTTGTTGTCGGAGAGTTCGGCGACGACGCGATAGAGCAGGTTGTGATCCTTGTCGATCGGCCCGGTGACGTCGAGGTCGCCGACGTAGCTCATGTGGTCGCCGAGTCCGATGCCGTAGCCGTCGTAGGTCTTGGTCGTGAGGTCCAGGCTGCCCTGGGTCTTTTCGTCCGGCTTCTTGGTGACGATGTTGACGAAGCCGCCCGGCTGCGCTTCACCGTAAAGCACTGAGGCCGGGCCCTTGACCACTTCGATGCTCTCGGCCATCACGGTCGGCGGCGAGCCGAAGCGGCCGGCGAGGCCGGGCAGGCCGTCGACGAGGATCGCGCCCTGGTCGGCCTGTGTGGTCTTGAAGCCACGGATCGAGATGTCGTAACCGGTGACGCCGCCGCGCGAGATGCCGGTCATGTATTGATAGAGGTCGGTCAGATTAGTCGTCTGGATCGCCTTCATGAACGCCTGAGAGTAGTCGGCGGTCGAGTACGGCGTGTCGCGCACGTCGAGATCCTGCTTCATCGCGCTGTGCGCGCCTTTGGAAATGAACTTGCTCGAGACCTGCACGGCTTCCAGCTCACGTGCCTCTTTATCGTCCGGCTTCGCGTTGTTGTCCTTCTTTTCGTTCTGATCTGCCGCCGCGGTATCGCCGGTGGCGGCGACGCTGGTCGATGCGGAATCCACGTTCGCTTCGTTGGCGAACACGGCCTGGGACAAGAACAGCGATAAGCCGGCCGCGATGGCCGACGCCAAACTCGTTCTGACGAACATTTACCCTCCCAATGTAGGTCCGAGAACGGGACCTTGTCGTTTTGCTTTTGTCTGCGCGTTCTGCGCCGGATCGTAGCGTCCGTTCGCGAAGAAATGTAGGCGCGCAAACTGACACCAGCCTGAAGCGTTTCTGAAAAAACGTTAAGGAAGCTAATCGACCTGTATCGCGTTGCGTCAGGGCAGTGTCAGCGCTGCGTTGGCATTTTTGTCCCGCGGGATTCGGCGTCAGCGTTGCACGGCCGTTTCTACGCTTGCCGCTCGCAATCCAACACGAAGGGAGAGAATGCAAATGCACAGATTCGCTACGTCGCAACTGGCACGAGGTGCGGGCTTCCCGCACACATGCCATGTTGCGCCACAGTCGCTCGCTGCGGGCCTGGCGTCGGTTCTCGCGCTTGTCGCCAGCACGAACGTTCTCGCGCAGGCACCGCAGCAGCTCGACGCTGCCGAAGTGCGCAGACAGATCGAAACGCTGCGCGCGGAGCAGGCGCGCATCGCCGAATTGCAGATGCGAACGGAGACCAGCATTCGCGCCCTCGAAGCATCCCTCGGCATCGCCAGTCCGCCTGCGAACGGCCCCGGTCCCGACCCGGTACAGGAGGCGAATCCGATCGCACGTTCGGCAAACGCGGCGCCGGTGCCGGGCACCGTTGCGGCGTCGCAGAGCGCACTTGCCTCGCGGCTCAATGTCGCCGGCGATATGCGCGTGCGCGCTCAGGCCGATCGTTCCAACAGCCATGCCCCGGACCGCTACAGCGCGCAGGTGCGCGGTCGCCTCGGTGCGACCTACGCGGTCTCCGATCTCGTCAGCGTTGGCGGCCGTCTGGTCACCGGCGATTTCAACGATCCGAACAGCACCGACGTGCAGCTTTCGGGGTTCGACAACAAGTTCGCGGTGAGTCTCGATCTCGCCTATGCCAAGCTCGATTTCGGCAACGTCCAGTTCTACGGCGGCAAGCTGCCGCAACCGTTCGTGCGCACGGAGCTGGTCTGGGATGGCGACGTGACGCCGCAAGGCATCAGTGCAAACTACAAGCTGCCGCTGGCCGGCGGCGGCGCGATCAAGGCCAACGGCCTCTACTTCGTCATCGACGAACAAGCCGGCGGTCCCGACAGCACGATGGCCGGCGGCCAGCTCGTCTACGAATCGCCGCTGCTCGGCGCCTGGAAGTTCGACACGGCTGCAGGTTATTACCACTACTCGCTCGGCAGCACCGCGGGTGCCGATGCGGGCGACTATCGCACCAACCTGCGCAAGTCGGACGGCACCTACATGTCGCAGTTCCAGCTTGGCGACCTGATCGTCGGCGCGACCTACAACGGTTTCGGCGAGCGTTGGCCGCTGCGTTTCGTCGGCGACTACGTGCACAACTTCGGCGCCGCCACCTCTGCGGACACGGGCTACGGCGTCGACCTGCTGCTCGGCCGCGCAAGCAAGGCCGGCGACTGGCGCGTCGGCTATGGCTATGCGGTCACCCAGACCGACGCGGTGTTCGCCGCGTTCTCGCAAGACAACACGAGCATCGCGACCAACTATCGTCAGCACCTGCTCAGCGCCGACTACGTGATTGCTCCGGGCACGTCGATCAATGCGACCTGGGCGCACTACAAGCCGTACAGTGCACTCGACGCGGGATCGATCGATCCGAGCGACTGGCTGGACCGCTTCCGCCTCGCGTTGCTGGTCACGTTCTGAGTGGGGCTGGTTCGTCATTCCCGCACGGGCGGGAATCCAGCTCTTTCCTTTGATCTCGTGTCTATAGAGCAAGTGCTTCCACTCGTCCTGCGGACGAGTGGGTGACTTTCTCTTGCTCGCCCAAGAGAAAGTAACCCGAAAGTAACCCGCGCGCTGGACGCGCCGGAAAATTGAATGGACGCGGTCAGGGCGGAATCAAGAGCAAACGCGCTGAATCCCCACTTGCGCGGGAATGGCCACCGAGAGCAGAGAAGCGCCGATCAACGAACAACTACTGCCGCTGGCACCACCACCTCAGCGCGCCGTTGCGATGAGATCCCGTCGAACCACAGATACAGTACCGGCGTGATGAATAACGTGATGAATTGCGAGAACAGCAAGCCGCCGACGATCACGACGCCAAGCGGTTGGCGCAACTCCGCGCCGGCACCGAGGCCGAGCGCGATCGGTAATGCGCCGGCGAGAGCACACAGCGTCGTCATCGTGATCGGGCGAAAGCGCAGCAGGCAGGCCTGGCGGATGGCCTGCTCTGGAGGTAGTCCCTGCGTGCGCTGCGCGTCGAGGGCGAAGTCGATCATCATGATCGCGTTCTTCTTGACCACGCCGATCAGCAGCAGCATGCCGATCATCGCGATGAAGCTCAGTTCCATGCCGAGCAGGCGCAGCGCGAGCAGGCCGCCGACCGCGGCCGAAGGCAGCCCGAGCAGGATCGTCAGCGGATGGATCCAACTCTCGTAGAGTACGCCGAGCACGAGATAGATTGTCGCGATGGCGATCGCGATCAGCCAGAGCTGGCTCGTGCGCGACTTCTCGAATAACCCGGCCTGACCGCCGAAGCTGCCGAAGATGGTCTGCGGCAGGCCGATCGCGGTGCGCGCGGCGGCAATCGCATCGGCCGCATCCGACAGCGATTTGCCGCGCGCGAGTTCGAACGAATAGGTGATCGCGGGCAACTGCGCCTTGTGTCCGACCATCGTCGTGCCGTTGCCGCGCTTGACCCGGGCGAAGGCATCGAGCGGGATCAACGTGCCGTTGCTGCCGCGCACGCGAAGCCGAGAAAGGTCGGTTTCGTCGCTGCGGCTTTCGTCGGCCAGTTCCATGATGACCTGGTAACTCGCCTGCGGCGCGTAGATCGTCGATACCTGGCGCGTGCCGAACGCGGCGTGCAGCGTCGTGCGCAGGCTGGCCATGTCGACGCCGAGCTGCGCGGCCTTGTCGCGGTCGATATCGAGTTTCGCTTCGAGGCCGTTGGTTTCGTAGTCGGTATCGATCTGCGCGAACACCGGCGACTTGGACAGTTCGGCAAGCAGCTTTTTCGACCACTGGTCGAGCTCTTCACTGCCCACCGACTGCAGGATGTACTGGAACGCGCTGTCCGACGTGCTCGCGCCGACTTTCAGGTTTTGCACCGGGCTGTAGTTCACGCTGATGCCGGGCAGGCGTGCGGTCTGGGCGCGCAAGTGTTCGAGCACCTGGGACATCGGCGGACGCTGGCCGCGCGGTTTCAGATCGATGCTCATCGCGGTCGTGTCGTGGTCGACCTTGGAAGCGACGGTGGCGATCGCCGGATCGGCGAGCAACCCGGCCTGTACCTTGCGCAGCACGTCGAGGCGGCCTTCGTAAGACATGTCTTCCGCGGTGCGGACCTTGACCGCGATCTGCCCGGTGTCCTCCTGCGGAAACAGACCTTTGGGTGCGGCAACATAGAGCACAGCCGTCAGCACGATCGTCGCCGCGCCGACGATCAAGACGATGGCGCGATGGCCGAGCGCGTGTTCGAGCGTGCGCCGATAAAGTTCGAGCAGGCGCGCGAAGCCGGCCTCGAAGGCGCGATTCCAGCCGCGCGCGTCCTCGTGCACCGGCACTTCCTTGATCAACCTCGGCACGAGCACCGGAATCAGGGTCAGCGACACCGCGGCGGAAACGAGGATGGCGAGCGAGACGACGATGGCGAACTCGCGGAACAACGCGCCGCTCAGCTCCCGGGTGAGGAACAACGGGATGAACACGGCGACCAGCGAGATCGAGATCGACAGCACCGTGAAGCCGACTTCGCGCGAGCCGCGCAGCGCGGCTTCGCGCGGCGACATGCCCTGCTCGATGTAACGCATGATGTTCTCCAATACGACGATCGCGTCGTCGACGACGAGGCCGACGGCCACGGTCAGACCCATGAGCGAGATGTTGTCGAGACTCAGTCCGGCCCAGTACATCAGGCCGAACGTGGCGAACAGCGACAGCGGCAGACTGATCGACGGAATCAGCGCGGCACTGGCGCGGCGCAGGAACAGCAGGATTACCAGGATGACGAGGGCGATCGTCAGCAGCAGCGTCGTGTTGACGTCGTGGATCGCGTCGCGGATCGACTGCGAGCGGTCGCCGAGCAGACGGATGCGCACCGAATCGGGCAGCTGCGCGCGCAGGCGCGGCAGCAGTGCCCGGATCGCGTCGATGGTCTTCACCGTGTTCGCGCCGGGCTGGCGCTGGACTTGGAGCAACACGGAATTGTGGCCGTTGATCTCCCTCGTGTTTTGCGAATTCTCGATGCTGTCGTAGACGCGGCCCAGGTCGGACAGGTGGATCGTCTGTCCGTTGCGCACGGCGACGGCGACGTCGGCGAAGTCGGCCGCCTTCATCAGGCCCTTCGGCATCTGCACGGTGAGCATCTGGCGCGGATTGTCGAGCTGGCCGAGCGGCGTGATCGAGTTCGCCGTCTTCAGTGCGTTGTTGACGTCGATGAGGGTGAGGTCGAGCGCGGCCAGGCGCTCGGGGTCGAGTTCGGCGCGCACCGCGAAACGCTTGCCGCCGCCGACGACGATCTGGGCGACGCCGTCGATCGTCGACAGGGTCGGGGCGACGAGCACGTCGACGTAGGCGGCAAGCTCGGTCAGCGGCATCGTCGGCGAATCCAGACCGATCAGAATGATCGGTGCATCGCCCGGATTGATCTTGCTGTAACTCGGCGGCGTCGGCATTTCGGCGGGCAGCGAACGGCCGACGCGGAACAGCGCCGCCTGCACGTCGACTGCGGCCGCATCGATGTCGCGGCCGAGTTCGAATTCGAGTTGGATATTGGTCTGGCCCTGGATGCTCTGCGACATCGTGCCGACGAGGCCGGGGATCGAGGAGAATTCCTTTTCGAGCGGGGTGGCGACCGAGATCGCCATGTTCTCCGGGCTGCCGCCGGGCAGCTTGGCCGAGACTTCGATCACCGGCGACTCGACCTGGGGCAGGGCCGAAATCGGCAGGTTGGTCCAGCAGATCAGGCCCGCCACGAGCACGGCGAGCCATAGCATGGTCGTCGCAGTGGGACGTTGCAGCGCCAGCGCGGCGAGGTTCACCGGGCCGCTCCGTTGGCGGCTGTGCTGGCAGCGGCGGCGTTATCGATCGCCACGGTCATGCCGCTGCGCAGACTGCGTGCGCCTTCGACGACGACTGTCTCGCCGCTGCGCAGGCCGTCGACGACGGCGTTGTGGTCCTGGATACGCAGCAGGGTGACGGGCCGCGAGACGACTTGCTTGTTGCTGTCGACCTGGAAGATGAAATTGCCGTCAGGCCCCTCGAGCACGGCCTGTGGCGGTAGCACGACCGCGTTCTTCGTCGTGCCTGCGTTGAGCGCGACGCGCACGTAGGCGCCGGGCCAGAGATGGCGATCGGCATTGGCGAAGCTCGCCTTGAGGCTGATCGTGCCGTTGCCGGTGTTGACGCGGTTGTCGATGAAGCTCAGCTCGCCGCTGCGCGTCGTGCCGTCGAGGTCGATGCCGACCTGGGTGTCGCCAGCAGCCTGCGCATCGCGCACCGCGGCGAGATCGCGCTCGGGCAGGGTGAATTCGACCGCGATCGGGTCGAACTGGACGATGCTCGCGAGCGGCGCCGCGTCGCCGACCTGGGCGAGGCTGCCCGGGTGCACGACGACCGCGCCGGTCTTGCCCGCGATCGGCGAAACGATGCGCATATAGCCGACGCGCACGCGCGAGCTCTCGACATCGGCCTGCGCGGCCTTGAACTGCGCCTGCAGCGACTCGGCCTTGCTGCGCGCGGTGTCGACGACTGCCGCGGACATGAAGCCGGACTTGACCAGTTGCAGGGTTCGGTTGAGATCGCGTGTCGCATCGTCGAGCTGGGCATGGATCTGGTTCGCCTGCGCCTCGGCGCGGCGCAGCTGGGCGACGACGTCGCTCGCGTCGAGTTCGAACAGGAGTTGCCCCGGCTTCACCTCGTCGCCTTCGCGGAAGTTCACGCTACGGATCACGCCGGTTACCTGTGGCCGGATGTCCACCTGGTTGAGCGGTACGATGTGGCCTTGCGCGGCGAAGCGCACCGGCAGGTCGAGTGTGCGTGAGGTGGTCACGCCGACCAGCGGCGGCGGCTTGGCTGCAGACTTCGGCTTTGCCGTCGCCGCCCACGTCCTCCAGCCGAGGCCGCCCGCGATGACCGTGCCGAGCAGGGCGAGGCCGAGAATCAAGCGGAGCGGTTTGTTCATGGCAACTGGTAGTGTTAGCGGATGGAACGGACGCAATGCCATCGCAGTGGCACTAGCGCGTGACGAAGACGACTCGAGGGCTTGCCCAATCGCCGCGATGGCCGGAATTTCCGTTCATGGCTAAACTCCCGATGCCCGATCGCGGCGACGCCACCTTATAAGGGCGAAGCTGACGCAAATCCGACGAGCCGCGTCAGGCAAATGTCAGCGCGCTGCTGGCAGGGTGCGCCGATGACCAATCGCAGAACGTTTTTCACATTGCTTCCCATGTCCGTCGCGACGCTCGCCTTCGCCGCGAACGTGCACGCGCAGGACAAGGAGGCCGAGAAGGCGCGCCGCAAGCAGGCGCAGCAGGAGGCGTTCGCGGCGATGCAGCGCGGCGAGATCCTGCCGCTGACCAAGATCCTCGCCATCGCGCTGGCCAAGGTCCCCGGCGACGTCGTCGAGGTCGAGTTCAAGGGCGGTCCGATCTACGAGGTCAAGGTGCTCACCGCGAGCGGCCGCCTGCGCGAGGTCGTGCTCGACGCGCGCACCGGCAACCTCATCAAGATCGAGGACGAGTGATGGGCGCCTCGAAAAACCTACTGCGCTCGACAATTTGCGCGCCGGCGGTGCTCGGAATCCTCACATACTACTTGTATGCTCCGGTTCCTGCGCTCCGGCGACACGCAAATTTTCTTCGCTCGCTACGGTTTT
>Ga0207694_10001279_pt1 | contig 21689 bp, 19 predicted proteins | sample KBSC34metaG_FD_184353 | JGI IMG/M metagenome (GOLD analysis project Ga0207694, IMG submission 184353) | Corn rhizosphere microbial communities from Kellogg Biological Station, Michigan, USA - KBS C3-4 metaG (SPAdes) (version 2) | ecosystem: Host-associated > Plants > Roots > Rhizosphere > Soil... | reverse complement strand
GTGCTTGCCGCGCTCGATGCCGGCCGCGAGGAAATCCATGCGGCGCTCTATGATAAAACGTTAGTTGAAACTTACGGACCTTCGGTAACCACGCTTTCCGAGGCGACGACCATGGCCATCGGCGCCGATGCGGTCCTTGTCGGGACGGCCGCGCCGCAGATCGCCATGGCGGCCGGGCGTGCCTTCGACACCGGTCCGGTCGCCGCCACCGCGGATATTGCGATCTATGCCAGGCTCACCTCGGCCAGGGAGCCGGGTGAGAAGCCGAAGCCGCTCTATCTGCGCGGTGCCGACGCCAAGCCGCAGGCGGGTTTCATTCTTCCAAGGCAGGACAACAGTCCAAAGGGAGACCATGATCCCAAAAAGTGGGACCCGGTTTTTGCGAAAGATCATGGTCCAAAAGGAAAAGACTCCTGATGCGCATCCCGTTCTTTCAACCGCGCCGCAGGGACTATGCGCTGGAACGGCTGACGGTTGCCGACAGCGCCGCCGTTTCGGTGCTGCATCGCGAGGATTTCGTGCGGCCCTGGACCGATGGCGAGTTCGCCGCGCTCCTCGAGCAGGACACGGTGTTCGGCTATGCGGCGCGCGAGACCGGCCAGGGCGCCAAGCCGCCGGTTGGCTTCGTCCTGGCGCGGCTTGCGGCCGGCGAGGGCGAAATCCTGACCGTGGCCGTTGCCCGTTCGCATCGCCGCCAAGGCCTCGGTTGGCAGTTGATGGACGCGGTGCTGCGTGAATTGCATGCGCAGCGCGCCGAAGCGCTCTTCCTCGAGGTCGACGAGACCAATGCGGCGGCGATCGGGCTTTACCGCAGGCTTGGCTTCCGCCAGGTCGGTCATCGACCGAACTATTATCGCTCGACCGAGCACGGTCCGACCGGCGCGCTTGTCATGCGCCGCGATCTTCGCTAGCCAGACGCCGGTTAGGGCCGGAGCGAATGATCAAGAAATTGCGGATTTTCCTGGCGCTCGGCTACGTCGTCGTCTGTTCCCTGGTGCTGGTGCCGCTGCAGATGCTGTCGATGAAGACCGGGCTCTGGCCCGAAACCTTCATCCTGAAAATCTGGCACCGCATGGTCCTTCGGGCGCTCGGCATGCGGGTCCATGTGAAGGGCGCGCTGGCCAAGCAGCGCCCTCTGCTGGTGGCGGCCAACCACATCTCCTGGACCGACATCATGGTGCTCGGCTCCTTTGTCGATGTGAAGTTCATCGCCAGGGCCGATATGGAAGGCTGGCCGCTGATCGGTATGCTGTCCAAGCTGCAGCGCACCGTCTTCATCGAGCGCGAGCGCAAGCGCACCTCCGGCGACCAGGCAAGCGAGATAGCCAGGCGCATGGCCAAGGGCGATACCATGGTGCTGTTCGCCGAAGGCTCGACCGGCGACGGCAATCTCATGCTGCCGTTCAAGAGCACCCTGTTCGGCGCTGCCTCCATGGCAATTTCGGAAGGTGCGGCGGACCAGGTCTTCATCCAGCCCGTGGCGATCGCCTATACGCGGTTGCACGGCATGCCGATGGGGCGGCGCCACCGCCCGATGGTTTGCTGGATTGGCGACCAGGATCTGATGCCGCATCTGAAGGGTCTGCTTGCCGAGGGCGCGATCGACGCCGAGGTGCATTTCGGCAAGCCGGTGCCGTTCTCCAAGGGCTCGAACCGCAAGGAAACGGCTCGGCTGATGGAAGCCAAGGTGTGGGAAATGATGCAGGCCATCCTCGCCGACCCGGCCAAGAGCCGGTAAGTCCGTGCTGCACGGTGCGCTTCGGGCAGATTCGTCTGTTTTTTGTCACGGAAAGGCGGTAGAAGCCGCCCGATGGAATTGAACACGATTGAAAGCCATGGCATCGGCACTGCGGCCGAGCATTCGGCAAGCACTGACCGGACGGCGAAAAAGGTCTTCGTCAAGACCTATGGCTGCCAGATGAACGTCTACGATTCCCAGCGCATGACCGATGCCCTGGCTGCTGACGGTTATGTCGCCACCGACGCCGTCGAGGACGCCGATCTGGTGCTGCTCAACACCTGCCATATCCGCGAAAAGGCAGCCGAAAAGGTCTATTCCGAGCTTGGCCGCATTCGCGACATGAAGGCCGAACGCGCCGAAGCGGGCCGCGAGCTCCTGATCGGCGTCGCCGGCTGTGTGGCGCAGGCCGAAGGCGCTGAGATCATCCGGCGCGCCCCGGCGGTCGATCTGGTCATCGGCCCGCAGACCTATCACCGGCTGCCCGACGTGCTGGCGAGAGTCCGTGGCGGCGAGAAGATCGTCGAGACCGAATACGCCATCGAGGACAAGTTCGAGCATCTGCCGCAGCCGAAGCGCGCCGAACTCGCAAAACGCGGCGTCACCGCCTTCCTGACGGTGCAGGAAGGTTGCGACAAGTTCTGCACCTTCTGCGTCGTGCCTTATACGCGCGGTTCCGAGGTTTCACGCCCGGTGGCGCAGATCGTCGCCGAGGCCGAGCGCCTTGCCGAAGCCGGCGTGCGCGAGGTGACGCTGCTCGGCCAGAACGTCAACGCCTGGCACGGTGTCGGCGAAAATGGCCAGGAATGGGGTCTCGGGCGCCTGCTGTTTAGGCTTGCGGAAATCCCGGGCTTGGCGCGCCTGCGCTACACCACCAGCCATCCGCGTGACATGGACGACGAATTGATCGCGGCGCATCGCGACCTGTCGGCGCTGATGCCTTATCTGCACTTGCCGGTGCAGTCCGGCTCCGACCGGATTTTGAAGGCGATGAACCGTCGCCACACGGCGCGCGACTATCTGGCGCTCCTCGAGCGCATCCGCGCCGCCCGTAGCGATATCGCCATGTCCGGCGACTTCATCGTCGGTTTCCCCGGCGAGACGGAGGCGGATTTCGAGGCGACGCTCGAGTTGGTGCGGGAGGTTGGCTACGCGTCGGCCTTCACCTTCAAATATTCACCGCGCCCCGGCACGCCGGGCGCCGAGATGGATGGCCACCTCGCCGAGGCGGTGAAGGACGAGCGCTTGCGGCGCCTGCAGGCGCTGATCAACGAGCAGCAGCAGAATTTCATCGCCGGCCTGGTCGGCCGCACTGTCAGCACGCTGATCGAGAAGCCCGGTCGCCGCCCCGGCCAGATTGTTGGCCGCTCGCCATGGCTGAACCCGGTTATTGTTGACGACAAGGCCGGCGGAATCGGTGACATTATTGACGTACGAATCACGAAGACAGGCCCCAATAGCCTGTTCGCCGAGTTGGCCTGATGCATGTCGCCCAAAAGTGCCCGCGGTTTCGGGGCAACGACATGCATAGCCACAAGCCTCGGCAGATGAGGAGAGTCGGTTGAGCGCTGCCGAACTGAAGAATCCGCCCCAGGGCCAGGCGTCCGGGGCCTCCGACATGGCGCACATCGTACTGACCTTCGACAACAACAAGCTTGCCAGCGCCCTTTACGGCCAGTTCGATGAGAACCTTGCCCGGCTGGAGCAGAAGCTCGGCGTCGACATCCGCTCGCGCGGCAACCAACTGACGATCAAGGGCTCGGCGGCAGCCGCCGAACAGGCGCGCCGCGCGTTGGACAGCCTCTACGGCATCCTGCAGAAGGGCGTCGATATCGGACAGTCGGACGTCGACGGCGCCGTGCGCATGGCGATCGCCGCCGATGACCAGCTGACGCTGCCGACCATGGAGCGCAAGGGCAAGGTCTCTGCGGCCCAGATCGCGACGCGCAAGAAGACGATCTACGCCCGCTCGCTCAACCAGGACGCCTATATGCGGGCGCTGGAACGCTCCGAGATGGTCTTCGGCATCGGCCCGGCCGGCACCGGCAAGACCTATCTGGCGGTGGCGCATGCGGCCATGCTGCTCGAGCGCGGCATGGTCGAGCGCATCATCCTGTCGCGACCGGCCGTCGAGGCCGGCGAAAGGCTGGGCTTCCTGCCCGGCGACATGAAGGAAAAGGTCGATCCATATCTGCGGCCCCTTTACGACGCGCTCTATGATATGATGCCGGCCGACAAGGTCGAGCGGGCGATCGCGGCCGAGGTGATCGAGATCGCTCCCTTGGCCTTCATGCGCGGCCGCACGCTGGCGCATGCCGCGGTGATCCTCGACGAGGCACAGAACACCACGCCGATGCAAATGAAGATGTTCCTCACCCGTCTCGGCGAGAACTCGCGCATGATCGTCACCGGCGACCCGACCCAGATCGACCTGCCGCCCAACACCAAGTCCGGACTGGTCGAGGCGCTGCGCGTCCTCGACGGCGTTCCGGGCATCGTCACGGTTCGCTTCAACGAGGGCGACGTGGTGCGCCATCCGCTGGTCGCCGAGATCGTCAAGGCCTATGACCGCGACGGCAAGCTCGCCAGGGGTCTCGGCGCCGAGAGCTAGAGCATGATCCCGAAAAGTGTGCGCGGTTTTCGGGAAAGATCATGCTCAACAAAAAGATAGCCCCCATGGCTGAAAATCCGGAATCCAGCGGCGCAACGCCGGTCGACATCGATATTTTCGTCGAGGCCGGCGACTGGCCCACGGAGGCCGAGCTGACCCGCCTGGTCGATCAGGCCGTCGCTGCTGCCTTTGCCGAAACCGGCGCCAGCGGCGCCTCGGAGCTCAGCATCGTCTTTTCCGACGATGCCCATATCCAGACGCTCAACGCTGAATGGCGCGGCAAGGACAAACCCACCAACGTCTTGTCTTTCCCGGCTTTTTCGTTTGCGAAGAGCGGCCCGCTGCCGCCGATGCTGGGCGATATCGTGCTGGCTTCAGAGACGGTGGCGCGTGAGGCGGCACTGGAAGACAAGCCGATAGCGAACCATATCACCCATCTCGTTATCCATGGCCTCTTGCATCTCTTGGGCCATGATCACGAGACCGACGCCGAGGCAGAGGAGATGGAAGCGATCGAGCGCGCGGCGCTTGCGAGGCTTGCCATTCCCGATCCCTACGCGTAACAAAAAAGCTCAATTGACCCGATGGCGATGAACGACACACCAGAAACTGCCGCCCGTCCGGACGCCGGCAGTGCTGCCAAGTCTTCCGAAAAGACGGAAGAGGGCTCGAGTCCGAGTATTCCGACCGGCAGCGCGGCCGCGGAGCCGACGCATGCCGGTCCTTCCCTCTTCGACCGTGTGCTCGGCCTGTTCCGGCACCGCAACGGCACCAGCCTGCGCGAGGAGATTGCCGGCGCGCTTGCCGAGACGGCGACCGATGCCGGCGCTTTCTCGCCCGGCGAACGCGCCATGCTCAACAACATCCTGCGCCTGCGTGAAGTGCGGGTCGAGGACGTCATGGTGCCGCGCGCCGACATCGAGGCGGTCGAGATCAACACCACGCTTGGCGATCTGCTCGGCCTGTTCGAGCAATCCGGCCATTCGCGCATGCCGGTCTATTCCGAGACGCTGGACGATCCGCGCGGCATGGTCCACATCCGCGACGTGCTCGCCCACATCACCAAGGTCGCCCGCGTCAAGAAGGGCCGCGCCAGCCGCAAGACGCCGTTGACCACGGCGCTCGACCTTGCCCAGGTCGATCTGGCGCGCACCATCGGCGACCTCAACCTGATCAGGCCGGTGCTGTTCGTGCCGCCCTCCATGCTTGCCTCCGACCTTATGGGGCGCATGCAAACGAACCGCACGCAGATGGCGCTTGTCATCGACGAATATGGCGGCACCGACGGCCTCGCCTCGCTGGAAGACATCGTCGAGATGGTTGTCGGCGACATCGAGGACGAGCACGACGACGATGAGCCGATGATCACTCAGACCGGCGACGGCGTCTTCGTCGTCGACGGCAAGGCCGAGATCGACGAGGTCGCCAAGATGATCGGCGAGGATTTCACCGCCGGCGAGCATGGCGAATATGTCGACACCATCGGCGGCATGATCTTCAACACGCTCGGCCGCGTTCCGGCCAGGGGTGAGGTGGTGCAGGCCATTCCAGGCTTCGAGTTCCACGTGCTCGACGCCGACCCGCGCCGCGTCAAGCGCGTGCGCATCGTGCAGAGCCAGAAGGGCGAGCGCCTGCGCCGCCGCGCCGCGCGCACCGAACAGGCCTGATATTACAGCCCGATGCCGGTCGATGACCCATTCAAGCACGCCGTCCTTGGTTCCGGCGTCTTCTACAGGGATCCGCGCGCCGCATTGGTCTGGCTCGAGGCCGCCTTCGGCTTCGAGCCGAGCATGCTGGTGAGCGACGCCGACGGGCGGCTCGTGCATGCCGAAATGCGCTTTGGCGACGGCTACATCATCGTCGATTCCGAATGGGCGGATCATGTCGCCAGTCCCATCTCTGTCGGCGGCAGGAACACCCAGGCCGTCTATGTCCGGCTGAAGGATGGCATCGATGCCCATTGCGAGCAGGCAAGGGCGACTGGAGCCGAGATCGTTGAGGAACCCGCCGATCATTTCTATGGCGAGCGGCAATATCGCGCCCGCGACCCCGAAGGCCATGTCTGGACATTTACCCAAACCTTGCGCGTGGTCGCCAAGGACGAGGCCGAGCAACTGAGCGGCCTGCGCATCGAGGGCTGGCACAGATAGCGCGACCGTGTATCAGGCGGCGCTCATCTGGGTTTGGATCGGGCGGCGCGGCCTGTTACATCTCTAGCTCCCTGATTCGCATGACTTGGGAAGCTGGATGCAGCGTTTTGCCGGCCGGATAATTCTGCTGTGGGGGTGGCGGCGGGCGCTGGTGGCGTTTGCCGCCGGCGCGCTGGCGGTGCTTGCCCAGGCGCCTTACGACTTCTTCGCCGTCTGCTTCGTCTCGTTCCCGGTCCTGGTCTGGCTGCTCGACGGCGCCACCGGCGAGGCTTCCGATGGCTGGTTCAGGCGCCTGAGGCCGGCTTTCGCCACCGGCTGGTGGTTCGGCTTCGGCTATTTCCTCGCCGGTCTCTGGTGGATCGGCCAGGCATTGCTGGTCGAGGCCGACAGCTTCGCCTGGGCCTTGCCCTTCGCCGTTGTCGGCATCCCCTTTGCGCTCGCCTTCTTCTATGGCTTTGCCGCCGTGGTGGCGCGGCTGTTCTGGAGCAGCGATATCGGCCGCATCGCGGCCCTCGCCTTCGGTTTCGGTCTTGCTGAATGGCTGCGCGACTTTGTCTTCACCGGCTTTCCCTGGAACGCGGTCGGCTACGCGGCGATGCCGGTGCCCCTCCTGATGCAGAGTGTGTCGGTGACCGGCATGGTCGGCATGAATGCGCTGGCGGTGTTCCTGTTCTCCCTGCCTGCGCTGGTCGCGGCGCGCCGGCACCTGAAACTGGGCGTAGCCCTGTTCGTCATCCTCGTCGCCGCTGATGTCGGTTTCGGCTATTTCAGGCTCGCCGCCCCGGTCAAGCCGACACGCTCGATCGATGTCCGCATCGTCCAGCCCGCGGTTGATCTCAGCGAAAAATGGGACGCCTCGGTGCGTGACCGCATCTTCGCAACTTTGCTGGGGATATCGGGGAAAGCACCGGACGAGGGGCACGCCAAGCCGCAGCTCATTCTGTGGCCGGAAACCTCGGTGCCGTTCCTGTTCACCGAGCGTCCGGACGCGCTGACGGCGCTGGGCGACATGCTGGCCGATGGCCAGATGCTGATTGCCGGTGTCGTGCGCGAGGAGGGCGGATCGGCGAGTGCCGGCAGCCGCTATTACAATTCCGTCGTGGCGATCAATGACAAGGGCGAGATCGTCGATGCCGTCGACAAGGTGCATCTGGTGCCCTTCGGCGAATATCTGCCCTTCGCCGACCTTTTCGAACGCTTCGGCATAGGCCAACTCGTTGCCGGACCGATGAATTTCGCCGCCGGCAACGAGCGGCATCCGATCAGCGTGCCGGGCGGCCTGCGTGCCGCGCCGTTCATCTGCTACGAGGTGATTTTTCCTGATCTCGTAGCCGCTGATGCCGCGTCATCCGACCTGATTGTCAACGTCACCAACGACGCTTGGTTTGGCGACACGCCAGGCCCGTACCAGCACTTCAGGCAGGCCCAGATTCGTGCGGTGGAGAATGGAGTGCCTCTGTTGCGCGCGGCTAACAATGGCATCTCCGCAATTGTCGATTCGCGCGGGCGCATTGTCGATGCGCTTGCCGTCAACGCGCGCGGCGCCATCGACGCGCATGTGCCGATTTCCGGCCACTCCCTGCTCTCCGCCGACCAGCGGCGCATTAACGGATTGCTGATCATGTTGGTGTTTGCGATTGCAGCCTTCACATTGAATGTAAGGCAGCGGCTACGGGTGAATTGACAGTCGGCACATTAGAAACTCATACTGTAACGCCTAAAATTTTCTCGAAGTCGGTTGGAGGGTTCTGTTGGGGCAGGTGGCTCCGGCTTCATTTGGGCGGAACAAAATAGAAAAAGCCGGAAAAATTCGGCGAGGAAAAAATGACAGAAGAGAACAAGAAGAAGCCGAATCCGATCGACATCCATGTCGGGAGTCGCATCCGGCTGCGTCGCAATATGCTTGGAATGAGCCAGGAAAAGCTGGGTGAAAATCTCGGCATCACGTTTCAGCAGATCCAGAAGTACGAAAAGGGCACGAACAGGGTCGGCGCCAGTCGTCTGCAGGCGATCGCCTCCATCCTGAGCGTTCCCGTCGCCTTCTTCTTCGAGGACGCCCCGGGAGAGGAGACCGCTGGCGGCAATCGAGGATTTGCCGAAGACTCCTCGATGGCGTTCGCCATCGAATTCTGTGGCAGTCCCGAGGGGCTTCAGCTCAACCGGGCTTTCGTCAAGATCGGCGACGTCAAGGTACGCCGCCGCATCATCGATCTGGTGAAGGCGCTCTCCGCCGACGACGCCGATTGATTTTTTTTTACCTATGTCACCGGCGGCGCCCTGCCGCCGGTGGCATAGCCGGATTTGCCTACATTCATGCCAGAACCGTCGCGCCGCTTGACGAGCAGCGCCCGGCACCGCTAACACGTGGCGCGCCAAAATCGGCAGCTTGCCGATCTTTCTTCAAGAGGGGACACCCGTGACGCGGCAGAATTATCTCTTCACCTCGGAATCCGTCTCCGAGGGTCATCCCGACAAAGTCTGTGACCGTATCTCCGACGAGATCGTCGATCTGGTCTATCGCGAAGCCAAGAAGACGGGCATGGACCCGTGGAAGGTTCGCGTCGCCTGCGAAACGCTGGCAACCACCAACCGCGTCGTCATCGCCGGCGAGGTCCGTGTCCCCGACACGCTTTTGAAGAAGGACAAGGCGGGCAACGTCCTGATGGATGCCTCCGGCCACCCTGTGGTCAACCCGGCCAAGTTCAAGTCGGTTGCCCGCAAGGCGATCCGCGAGATCGGCTACGAGCAGTCGGGCTTCCACTGGAAGACCGCCAAGATCGATGTGCTGCTGCATGGCCAGTCGCCCGACATCGGCCAGGGCGTCGACAATGCCGCCGACCGCCAGGGCGAGGAGGGTGCCGGCGACCAGGGCATCATGTTCGGTTACGCCTGCCGTGAGACGCCCGACCTGATGCCGGCGCCGATCTATTACAGCCACAAGATTCTCGAACTGCTGGCCGCCGCGCGCCATGAAGGCAGTGGCGAGGCCGGCAAGCTCGGCCCGGACGCCAAGAGCCAGGTTACCGTGCGCTATGCCGACGGCAAGGCGGCGGAGGTCACGCAGATCGTGCTCTCCACCCAACATCTCGATGCGAGCTGGGACTCCAAGAAGGTTCGCAAGGTCGTCGAACCCTACATCCGCGAGGCGCTTGGCGACCTGAAGATCGCCGAGGACTGCAACTGGTACATCAACCCGACCGGCAAGTTCGTCATCGGCGGGCCTGACGGCGATGCCGGTCTCACCGGCCGCAAGATCATCGTCGACACCTATGGCGGCGCGGCGCCTCATGGCGGCGGCGCGTTCTCCGGCAAGGACACCACCAAGGTCGACCGTTCGGCGGCCTATGCGGCGCGTTACCTTGCCAAGAACGTGGTGGCGGCCAAGCTTGCCGACCGCTGCACCATCCAGCTCTCCTACGCCATCGGCGTCGCCCAGCCGCTCTCGGTCTATGTCGACCTGCATGGCACCGGCAAGGTCGACGAGTCGAAACTCGAGGATGCGCTGCGCAAGGTGATGGACCTGTCGCCGTCGGGCATCCGCCGTCATCTCGACCTCAACAAGCCGATCTACGCGAAAACCTCGTCCTATGGTCATTTCGGCCGCAAGGCCGGTCGCGACGGATCCTTCTCCTGGGAGAAGACCGATCTCGCCAAGGCGCTCAAGGACGCTGTCGCCGCCTGACGCCAGTCGATGCCAAGGACAGGCCGAGCCGCGCGACCGAAGGATTTTTCGGTCGCCGACACGGTAAGACGATTCGCCCGCAGCAGGCGGTCGCCCTTGAAAGCGGCCTGCGCGAGTACCGGGTCGACCTGACGACGGAAGCGCCAGCCGAGCCAGGAAGCCTGTTCAAGGCGGAAATTTCGGCCCTTCAGCTGGAAATCGGCTTCGGTGGCGGCGAGCATCTCCTGCACCGCGCCCTGGAATCACCGGCAATAGGCTTCATCGGCGTCGAGCCCTTCGTCAACGGCATGGCCAAGATGATGACGGTGCTCGGCAAGGCGCCGCTTGCCAATCTGAGGGTTTATGACGACGACGCGACGCGCCTGCTCGACTGGCTGCCGTCAGCTTCGCTCGACGGCATCGACCTGCTCTACCCCGATCCGTGGCCGAAGAAGAAGCACTGGAAGCGGCGCTTCGTCGGTGCCGCCAATCTCGACCGCTTTGCCAGGGTGCTGAAAGCGGGCGGCAGGTTCCGTTTCGCATCCGACATCGACAGCTATGTGAACTGGACGCTGCTTGCCTGCCGCGATCACGGCGCCTTCGCATGGCAGGCGCAAGACGCAGCCGGCTGGCACCAGCCCTATGCGGGCTGGCCCGGCACGCGCTACGAGGCCAAGGCCATCCGCGAGGGACGGCGGCCTGCCTATCTGACCTTCATCCGGAAATAGTCGGGCGGTTCCCAACTTCGGCTGCTTCAGAAGCGCCGGATCTTGTCGAAAGCGGCCGGATCGATGCCGAGCTTCTTCAGGTCGCCGCGGCGTGGCTTGCGGCCGGCCTCGACGGCCCGCGGCGCGGCTGCCGCACTGCCGAATGTGTTGAAGAAGTCACCGATCACGAAAAACAATCCACGGTCCATGTAACCAACCTCGCGCGCCACGGCGCGCGTCCTTTCCTTTGCGTTGCAGCATAGATGGGTGCCGCCTGCAGCTGTTTATAAGGCGGCCGGCCGCATGGCGGCCATGCCCGGCTCGCAACCCTGCCTGCTCCGGACGAACTTTGCCCCGAGCCGCCTGCAGGCTTGAAACACAGTTCAGGATCGTCTATATCAGCCTCAAATTCTTGGTCGGTATGACGAAGAGTGGGTCCACCCGGTCCCGCTCTTTTTTGTTACCTGCCGGCCGGAAGCAAAAAGCGACAGGGATCTGATGACTGCAGCGGCAAGCGAGGCCGACGACCGTATCATCCGCGAAAGCGGTATCGATGCGCGCATTGCGCTGATCGTGCAGCCGGTGCTCAAGGCCATCGGCTTCCGGCTCGTGCGGGTGCAGTTGACCGGCCAGAACGGGCTGACGCTGCAGATCATGGCCGAACGCGAGGACGGCACCATGACCGTCGAGGATTGCGAAGAGGTCAGCCGCGCAGTGTCGCCGGCCCTCGATGTCGATGATCCGATCGAAAAGGCGTATCATCTCGAAGTGTCGTCGCCCGGCATCGACCGGCCGCTGGTGCGCAAGTCTGATTTCACCACCTGGACTGGCCATCTGGTCAAGCTGGAGACGTCGGTTCTGGTCAGCGATCGCAAGCGCTTCAAGGGCAAGATCGCCGAGGCAGACGCTGACGGCATCCTTATCGAGCGCGACAAGGCGGCCTATGGCGAGGAGCCGACGGTGCGCGTGCCCTACGACGCGATTGCCGAGGCCAGGCTGGTGCTGACCGACGATCTCATCCGCGACGCCCTGTCGAAGGACAATCGGGCTCGCAAGGAAGCCAAGAAGCGCCGCGGCGAAGCGGAAGACGCTGCCGCCGGCGAGGAAAACGAAACCGAACAGGAAAGTTGATTGAGTAGCCGGGCCATATGCCCGGCGCGAAATCGGGAGAACGACAATGGTTGTAAGCGCCAACAGGCTTGAACTGCTGCAGATCGCCGACGCGGTCGCGCGTGAAAAGTCGATCGACAAGCAGATCGTCATCGCCGCCATGGCCGATGCGATCCAGAAGGCGGCGCGCTCGCGCTACGGCCAGGAGACCAACATCCGCGCCGACATCAACCCGAACACGGGCGAGATGAAGCTGCAGCGGCTGATGGAAGTGGTCGAGAAGGTCGACGACTACGCGACGCAGATCGCGCTTTCCTCGGCGCGCGAGCGCAACCCCGACGCCCAGATCGGCGACTTCATCGCCGAGCAACTGCCGCCGATGGATTTCGGCCGTATCGCCGCCCAGTCGGCCAAGCAGGTCATCGTGCAGAAGGTGCGCGAGGCCGAGCGCGATCGCCAGTACGACGAATACAAGGATCGCATCGGCGAGATCGTCAACGGCACCGTCAAGCGCGTGGAATACGGCAACGTCATCGTCGATCTCGGCCGTGGCGAGGCGATCATCCGCCGCGACGAGTTGATCCCGCGCGAGAACTACAAATATGGCGACCGCGTCCGGGCCTATGTCTATGACGTGCGCCGCGAGCAGCGCGGCCCGCAGATCTTCCTGTCGCGCACGCATCCGCAGTTCATGGCCAAGCTGTTCACCATGGAAGTGCCGGAAATCTACGACGGCATCATCGAGATCAAGTCGGTCGCCCGCGATCCGGGCTCGCGCGCCAAGATCGCCGTCATCTCGCGCGATTCCTCGATCGATCCGGTCGGCGCCTGCGTCGGTATGCGCGGCAGCCGGGTCCAGGCCGTGGTCGGCGAATTGCAGGGCGAGAAGATCGACATCATTCCGTGGTCGCCTTCGGCCGCTTCCTTCATCGTCAACGCGCTGCAGCCGGCCGAGGTCGCCAAGGTGGTGCTCGACGAAGATGCCGAACGCATCGAGGTGGTGGTGCCGGACGACCAGTTGTCGCTGGCCATCGGCCGCCGCGGCCAGAACGTGCGTCTGGCTTCGCAGCTCACCGGCTGGGATATCGACATCCTGACCGAGCAGGAAGAAAGCGAGCGTCGCCAGAAGGAATTCGTCGAGCGTTCGGCGCTGTTCATGGAAGCCCTCGACGTCGACGAGATGGTCGGCCAGGTGCTCGCCTCCGAAGGCTTCACCAGCGTCGAGGAAGTCGCCTATGTCGACTCGGGCGAAATCGCCTCGATCGACGGCTTCGACGAGGACACCGCTTCGGAAATCCAGACACGCGCCCGCGAATATCTGGAGAAGATCGAGGCCGAGCATGACGAAAAGCGCAAGGCGCTGGGCGTCAAGGACGAGTTGCGCGAGATCCCCGGCGTCACCACCGCCATGATGGTGACGCTTGGCGAGGACGGCGTGAAGACGATCGAGGACTTCGCCGGCTATGCCGCCGACGATCTGATCGGCTGGAAAGAGCGCAAGGACGGCGAGACCAAGGTCTATCCGGGCGTGCTCGCCAGCCATGGCGTGTCGCGCGCCGAGGCCGAGCAGATGGTGCTCGCCGCGCGCCGGCAGGCCGGCTGGATCACCGAGGAAGAGCTCGCCGCCGAGGAGCCAGCAGCCGACGAAACCGTCGGTGCGTGAGGTGACCACCAATCGCAAAGCCCGTGGACGAGATGAACGATCGCACTTGCATCGTTACGCGCAGGCAAGCCGAAGCGGATGAACTGATCCGCTTCGTCGTCGGCCCGGATTCGGCCGTCGTTCCCGACATCAAGAGAAATCTGCCCGGCCGTGGTTGCTGGGTCACCGCCGATCGCCTACATATCGAGAAGGCAGCGGTAAAGAACCTGTTTGCCCGTGCGTTCAAGGCACAGGTGACCGTTCCGGCCGATCTCGGCGGCATGGTCGACGGGCTGCTCTCCAGATCCGCTCTGGGCATGATTGGCCTAGCCCGCAAGGCAGGCGCCGTCGTTCTTGGCGCGGCCAAGGTCGAAGGCGCGGTGCGCGACGGGCAAGCGCTCCTTGTGCTGCATGCGGCCGAGGCCGCGGACGACGGTATCCGCAAGATCAGCCAGGCAAGGCGGGCAACCGTCCATCTTGGCGGTCCTGCAACCCTTGCCTACAAACTTTTCTCCGAGGCCGAGTTGAGCTTGGCATTGGGGGGTACAAATGTGATACATGCTGCCGTTCTCGCGCAGGACGCGGGGCTGGCGGTTGAGAAGCGCGTTGTGGCGCTCGACCGATATCGGGGCGGTACCCCGAACGATCTGGCAATGCTTGCGGCCGTTGCTGACGAAGATGATGCCGCAGAGGATATGGAATGAGCGATACGAAATCGGGCGACGACAAGACGTTGAGCGTTACACCGAAAAAGACCTTGACGCTGAAGCGCCCCGGCCTCGAGCAGGGCACCGTGCGCCAGAATTTCTCGCATGGCCGCACCAAATCGGTCGTGGTCGAGACCAAGAAGCGCAAGTTCTCGTTGCCCGGCGACAAGCCGGAGCCGGTGGCGCCGACCGTCTTCACGCCGAAGCCCGCCGCCGCTGCCCCTGTTGCCGCCGCGCCTGTCGTGCAGGAAGCGCCGAAGGCGCCGCCTCCGTCGCCGGAGCGTTCGGGCATGGTTCTGAACGAACTCTCGCGTGGCGAGATGGAAGCGCGCCGCAGGGCGCTGGAAGGGTCCAAGGCCCGCGAAGCCGAGGATCGCCAGCGCGCTCAGGAAGAGGGCAAGCGCCGCGCCGAGGAAGAAGAACGCCGCAAGCGCGAGCGTGACGAATCCGCGCGCCGCCAGGCCGAGGAAGAAGCGCGCCTGCAGGCCGAGGCCGAGTCGCGGCGTCGTGCCGAGGAAGAGGCTCGCCGTCGCGCGCCGCTGGCCGCCGAGGTCGCCACGGCCGATGACGAGGAAGAGGCAAAGCCCAGGCGCTCCGGTGCCGGTGGCGCAGCCAGTGCTCCGGCGCGTCGTCTTGTGACGCCGGAAGTGGCCCGTCCGGCCAAGCCGACCAAGGGCGAGGAAGACCGCCGCCGCGGCAAGCTGACGCTGAACTCGGCGCTGTCGGACGAGGACGCGCGTGCCCGCTCGCTCTCGTCGATGCGGCGCCGCCAGGAAAAATTCAAACGCGCGCTCCACAACGAGCCGCGCGAGAAAGTCATGCGCGAAGTGATCCTGCCCGAAACCATCACCATCCAGGAACTGGCGCAGCGCATGTCCGAGCGCGCCGTGGACGTGGTCAAGTACTTCATGAAGCAGGGCCAGATCCTGAAGCCGGGCGATGTCATCGACGCCGACACGGCCGAGCTGGTCGCCTCCGAATTCGGCCACACGGTCCGCCGCGTCGCCGAGTCTGACATCGAGGAAGGCCTGTTCAACATCGCCGACCGCCCCGAAGACCTGGTGTCGCGTCCGCCGGTCGTGACCATCATGGGCCATGTCGACCACGGCAAGACCTCGCTGCTCGACGCCATCCGCAATGCTAATGTCGTCTCCGGCGAGGCCGGCGGCATCACCCAGCATATCGGTGCTTACCAGATCGAGAAGAACGGCCAGAAGATCACCTTCATCGACACGCCCGGCCACGCCGCCTTCACGGCGATGCGCGCCCGCGGCGCCCAGGTCACCGACATCGCCGTGCTGGTGGTGGCGGCCGACGACAGCGTGATGCCGCAGACGATCGAATCGATCAGCCACGCCAAGGCGGCAGGCGTGCCGATCATCGTGGCCATCAACAAGATCGACAAGCGTGATGCCGACCCGCAGAAGGTGCGGACCGAACTGCTTCGCCACGAGGTGTTCGTGGAATCGATGGGCGGTGAGGTGTTGGACGTCGAGGTTTCGGCGACCAAGGGCACCAATCTCGACAAGCTGCTGGAAGCGATCCTGCTGCAGGCCGAAGTCCTCGACCTCAAGGCCAATCCCGACCGCACCGCCGAAGGCGCGGTCATCGAGGCGCAGCTGGACAAGGGCCGCGGCCCGGTCGCCACCGTTCTGGTGCAGACCGGCACGCTGATGCCTGGCGACATCATCGTCGCCGGCAACGAGTGGGGCCGTGTGCGCGCGCTTGTCAACGATCGCGGCGAGCACGTGGCGGAAGCGCCGCCGGCGATGCCGGTCGAGGTGCTCGGCCTCCAGGGCACGCCTCAGGCCGGCGACCGCTTTGCCGTCGTCAACAACGAGGCGCGCGCCCGCGAGATCACCGAATACCGCCAGCGCCTGGCCCGCGACAAGGCGGTGGCCAAGCATGCCGGCCAGCGCGGCTCGCTCGAGCAGATGATGTCGCAGTTGCAGACGAGCGGATTGAAGGAATTCCCGCTGGTCATCAAGGGCGACGTGCAGGGTTCGATCGAGGCGATCAATGCCGCTCTTGAAAAGCTCGGCAACGACGAGGTGCGTGCGCGCATCGTTCATGCCGGTGCCGGCGGCATCACCGAAAGCGACGTCTCGCTCGCCGAGACGTCCGGGGCGGCGATCATCGGCTTCAACGTCCGCGCCAATGCGCAGGCGCGTGCGGCCGCGGCCGCCGCGGGCATCGAGATCCGCTACTACTCGATCATCTACAACCTCGTCGATGACGTGAAGGCGGCTCTTTCCGGCATGCTCTCGCCGGAGCGGCGCGAGACCTTCATCGGCAATGCCGAGATCCTCGAGATCTTCGACATCTCGAAGGTCGGCAAGATCGCCGGCTGCCGTGTCACCGAAGGCAAGGTCGAGCGTGGCGCGGGTGTTCGCCTGATCCGCGACAACGTCGTCATCCACGAAGGCACGTTGAAGACGCTGAAGCGCTTCAAGGACGAGGTTTCGGAAGTGCCGGGCGGCCAGGAGTGCGGCATGGCCTTCCAGAACTACGAGGACATGCGCGTTGGCGACGTCATCGAGTGCTTCCGCATCGAGATGGTAACCCGGACGCTGTAAAATCGGATATACTTGCCGGAATGACGCCGGGCGGCTGCCGAAAGGCTGCCGCCCAGACTCCTTAGCATTTTGAGACATGTGGCGCGGTCCCATCCCGCGCTTCACGATTTCAGGACCAGAGAAAATGCCCCGTTCGACAACATCAGGCCCCTCCCAGCGCATGCTGCGCGTCGGCGAGCAGGTGCGCCATGCACTTTCCGAGACCTTGCAGCGTGGCGAGGTCATCGATCCGGTGATCGAAAACAGCGTCGTCTCGGTCTCCGAGGTGCGCATGTCGCCTGATCTCAAGATCGCCACAGCGTTCGTCTCGCCGCTTAGCGCGGGAGACGACAGCGCCGTGGTCGAGGCACTCAACAAGCACGCCAAGTTCATCCGCGGTCGTGTTTCCAGCGCGCTCAGGCAGATGAAATACATGCCGGAATTCCGCTTTCGGCTCGACACGTCCTTCGACAATTTCGCGAAAATCAATGAACTGTTGAAATCGCCCGAAGTCGCGCGTGATCTCGGTGACACCAAGAACAATGACAAGGACGAGGAATAGTGGCGCGCCGCGGCAAGAAGAAGGGGCGGCCGGTCTCCGGCTGGGTGGTGCTGGACAAGCCGGTCGGCATGGGCTCGACCGAAGCGGTCTCCAAGATCAAATGGCTGTTCCAGGCCGAGAAGGCCGGCCATGCCGGCACGCTCGATCCGCTGGCCTCCGGCATGCTGCCGATCGCCCTGGGCGAGGCAACCAAAACCGTTCCTTACGTGCAGGATGGCGCCAAAATCTACCGCTTCACCGTCGCCTGGGGCGAGGAGCGCTCGACCGACGACCTCGAAGGCCCGGTGACCAACAACTCCGATCGCCGGCCGGCCGAGGCGGACGTGAGGGCGCTGCTGCCGAAATACACCGGCGTCATCATGCAGACGCCGCCGCAATTCTCGGCCATCAAGATCGCCGGCGAGCGCGCCTACGATCTTGCCCGTGAGGGCGAGACGGTCGAGATTCCCCCGCGCGAGATCGAGATCGGCCGCCTGGACATCGTCGAGCACGGTGCCGACAAAACCGTCTTCGAGGTCGAATGCGGCAAGGGCACCTATGTGCGCTCGCTGGCACGCGACATGGGCCGCGATCTCGGCTGCTTTGGCCATATCGCCGAATTGCGCCGTGTCGAGGTCGAGCCTTTCACCTCCGATGATTTTGTCACGGTGGCCGAGTTGGAAGCGGCCCGTTTTGGCGGCAAGACCGAGGCGGCCCCGGACGAAACCGAGGCCCCAGTCGATTTCAGCGCCATCGATGCGTTGCTGGTCGAAACAGCAGTTGCTCTCGACTGCCTGCCGCAGATCGCGGTCAGCGACGACGCGGCGACGAAGATCCGTCTCGGCAATCCCGTCATCATTCGCGGCCGCGACGCGCCGGTCGAGGCCGAGGAGGCCTGTGCCATCGCGCGCGGCAAGCTGGTCGCCATCGGCGCCATCGAGCAGGGCATGTTCAAGCCCAAGCGGGTCTTTGTCGGGTGAATCCGGTGCAAGTGTTTGTTGTTTACGCAACTCCGAGCGGAAAACCTCTGCACACTTTTCCCGGAATCGCTCTAATCTCGGCTGAGCGCTGAAGCCCGGGATCTCATGGCAAAGGCTGATACAGGCAAGAAAAGGGCGCCGCTGATAACTCGTCGGCCACCGGTCGGGGCCTCGCCTGGCACGCTTATCGCCGATCCGGCGGCACGGCGCAGCGAGCTTCGGCTGACGTTGATCTCGCCCGAGAAATACAAAACCATCGACAACGCGAGCATCGACGATCTCAATACCCATTGCGAGAAATGGCCTGTCGTCTGGCTGGATTGCACGGGGCTCGCCAACATCCCGCTGATCGAGGAAATCGGCCGCATCTTCAACCTGCACCCGCTGGCGCTGGAGGATGTGGTCAACACCGGCCAGCGACCCAAAGTGGATTTCTTCGAGGATCATGCCTTCGTCATCATGCGCATGATCGACGATGTCACCTCCCATCGCTACGAGCAGATCGCACTGTTCTTCGGCAGGAATTTCGTCGTCACTTTCCAGGAGCGCGAGGGCGATCCGTTCGATCCGGTGCGCAAGCGCATCGCGGCGGCGCTGCCGAACCGGCTGCGCTCGCGCGGTGCCGACTATCTCGCCTATGCGCTGATCGATGCCATCGTCGACAGCTATTTCCCGCCGATCGAGGCGGCGAGCGAACTGGTCGACGGCATCGAGGACGAGATGCTGAACAAGCCGCACAAGCACCAGATGCGGCAGCTGCATGAATTGCGGCGCGACGCCAACGTGCTCAAAGGCGTGCTGTGGCCGATGCGCGACGCGCTGGCGACGCTGATCCGCAACGACGTGCCCTTCGTGAAGGCCGAGACCAAGATATTCTTCAACGACACGCTCGACCATTCGCTGCGCCTGATCGAGTTGGTCGAGAACCAGCGCGACATGCTCACCGGCCTGATCGAGATGCATCTCTCGCTGACCCAGGCCCGCACCAACGACGTCATTTCCTATCTGACGATCGTCTCGGTAATCTTCATGCCGCTGACCTTCCTGGTCGGCGTCTGGGGGATGAATTTCGATCCGGAGAGGTCGCCCTGGAACATGCCGGAGCTGAAAGCCTATTACGGCTATCCAGCGGCCCTGGTGTTCATGGTGCTGGTCGCCGCCGGTTTGATTGCGTTCTTCAAATGGAAGAAGTGGCTGTAGCCTTTGAATTCCTCTGTTTTTGCAACCGGAACCTGCGACAAGCCGGCTTGACAATTGGGCTGGTGTTTTGTCGGGAATTGCCCTATATGCGCCGCAGCTTCGCGCCCTGACGCGTTGCTTGCACTGGCCCCTGCTGGACGACATCCCGGCTGTGGGCGTCCCGTTTCCTCCAACAGATAAGGAAAAGCACGATGTCGATCACTGCCGATCGCAAGAAGGAATTGATGACTGAATTCGCGACCGCCAAGGGCGACACCGGTTCTCCGGAAGTCCAGGTTGCCATTCTTTCCGAGCGTATCAAGAACCTGACCGAGCACTTCAAGGACCACAAGAAGGACAACCATTCCCGCCGTGGCCTGCTTGCTCTCGTTTCCCAGCGCCGCAGCCTGCTTGATTACCTCAAGCGCAAGGATGACGCGCGCTACCAGACGCTGATCGACAAGCTCGGTCTCCGTCGCTGACGAATTGACCGGCGGGCTCTCCAAGGGGGGCCCGCCGGTCGCGCATTGGCGCATCGGATGGTCCGGTGCCTTGATGCTGAAAAGGGAAATTCTCCTCCGCGCATGGCGCGTTCCGGAAACACCGGTTTCCGGCGTCGTGCGCAAGATCGGCCGATCAGTCGGCCAACCGGCCGACCAGTCGGCCACCGGGTTCCGAACTGCAGAGGGCTATTCGGAACCGCCCATGGACGGTCATGGGGCAGGATTGCAGGATGCTCGCTCGGCTGAGAGCCGGACTTGATCGAGCTTCCCGTTGTCTTGCCCGTGGCTGCCCGAAGGAAGCCAGGGAAGGGAGACCCGCGACCGTAAGATGGCGCGGCCCTTTCCGCATATGAAGGACAAGATATGTTCAATCAACACAAAGTGGAAATCGAATGGGGCGGCCGTCCGCTCATCCTGGAAACCGGCAAGATCGCACGCCAGGCTGACGGCGCGGTGCTCGCCACCTATGGCGAGACCGTGGTGCTCGCCACCGTCGTCTCGATGAAGGAGCCGAAGCCCGGCCTCGATTTCTTCCCGCTTACCGTCAACTACCAGGAAAAGACTTACGCCGCCGGCAAGATCCCGGGCGGCTATTTCAAGCGCGAGGGCCGTCCGAGCGAAAAGGAAACGCTGGTTTCCCGCCTGATCGACCGCCCGATCCGCCCGCTGTTTGCGGACGGCTACAAGAACGACACCCAGATCGTCGTCACCGTCGTCCAGCATGATCTCGAGAACGATCCGGATATCCTGTCGATCGTCGCCACTTCCGCTGCGCTCACGCTCTCCGGCGTGCCCTTCATGGGCCCGATCGGCGGCGCCCGCGTCGGCTACATCAACGGCGAATATGTGCTGAACCCGCACATCGACGAAATGGAGGAATCCAAGCTCGACCTCGTCGTCGCCGGTACTGGCGACGCCGTGCTGATGGTCGAATCCGAAGCCAAGGAACTCTCCGAGGACCTGATGCTCGGCGCCGTCGTGTTCGGCCACAAGAGCTTCCAGCCGGTGATCGAAGCGATCATCAAGCTGGCCGAAGTCGCCGCCAAGGAGCCCCGCGACTTCACGGCGCCGGACTACTCCGCGCTGGAAGCCGAGATGCTCAAGATCGTCGGCGACGAGCTTCGTGAGGCCTACAAGATCACTGACAAGCAGAAGCGCTATGCCGCCGTCGACGCCGTCAAGGCGAAGGTCAAGGCAGCGTTCGCTCCGGCCGAAGGCGAGGAAGCCAAGTACACCTCCGAGCAGATCGGCTCGGTGTTCAAGGAGCTTCAGGCCAAGGTCGTGCGCTGGAACATTCTCGACACCGGCTCGCGCATCGATGGCCGTGACCTCAAGACGGTCCGCAAGATCGTCTCCGAGGTCGGCGTCCTGGCGCGCACCCACGGTTCGGCGCTGTTCACCCGCGGCGAGACCCAGGCGCTGGTGGTTGCCACGCTCGGCACCGGCGAGGACGAGCAGTATGTCGATTCGCTGACCGGCATGTACAAGGAGAAGTTCCTCCTTCACTACAACTTCCCTCCTTACTCCGTTGGTGAGACCGGCCGCATGGGCTCGCCCGGCCGCCGCGAAATCGGCCACGGCAAGCTCGCCTGGCGCGCCATCCGT
>Ga0207694_10001278_pt1 | contig 21694 bp, 25 predicted proteins | sample KBSC34metaG_FD_184353 | JGI IMG/M metagenome (GOLD analysis project Ga0207694, IMG submission 184353) | Corn rhizosphere microbial communities from Kellogg Biological Station, Michigan, USA - KBS C3-4 metaG (SPAdes) (version 2) | ecosystem: Host-associated > Plants > Roots > Rhizosphere > Soil... | reverse complement strand
GAACCTGACCAGGCTCGCCGAAGCAATGCTCCCCCTTCTCAAACTGGAATCGCCTAGTCAGAAAACGGGTAGCCTGAAGGCGGGTAGTCAGAAATCAGATAGCCAGAAAGAAGCAGTGACTTCGGCCAACGAAGCGCTCGCCGCCTTCAATCCCCAGTTTCAAGCAGCCCGTCTCGCCGGCTTGCGCCGTAAACTCGGCCTCTTCGAGGAGCGTGACGAAGATCTCACGTTGGCTGAAGATTTGCTTGACCGCATGGCCGCCAATCGCGCCGACTTCACACTAACCTTCCGCCGCCTTTGCGATGCCGCTGCGGGAGTCGAGGGCGACGCTGGAGTACGTGAACTCTTCATCGTCCCGTCCGCTTACGATGAGTGGGTAGCGAAATGGCGAAAACGCCTTGCAGAGGAATCCACCTCACCCGATGTGCTCGCGGCGGCTATGCGAAGAGCAAATCCGGCGATTATTCCGCGCAACCACATCGTCGAGGAAGCGCTCAACGCGGCGATCTGGAAAGGTGACTTCCAACCGTTCGAGAGGTTGCTCGATGTGGTGTCACGTCCCTACGACGACCGGCCCGATCTCGACCGCTTCGCGACTCCGGCCCGTCCTGAAGAATGCGTCCGCCAAACCTTTTGCGGGACCTAAGTTGCGGCTTTACCGATCAGCGGCATCACAAATCCGCGGAAGCTCACGTCTCTTGAGACGTGCCTTTTGATGTGTGACCGGTCATCCGGACTTTGACAATATTTCGCCTGGGCCGAGAAGATGTGGCTTGCGGTTCAAAAATGAACCCACAATGCGGAGAGAATCTCATGGAGTTCTTGCGATACGACCCGCACAAGCACATCAATTCTGATGCCTGGCTTGCACTTGATGAATCGAAGCGAGCGCAGTTAGTCGTTCAATACCACCGACAACGGCATATCCGGGTTCCCAATAAGACTATTCACGCTTTGATCCACGTGATCGTCGAGAATCAAATCGCACTCGGGGATGCCTTTCCGGCAAAGGGTGTCCTTCTTCGGTTGATGCGCGAAGGTCTCGACCGACACGAAGCGATCCACGCTATTGGTTCCGTGTTGTCGGAGACTTTCTTTACGACGATGAATGGAAAGACCGTAAGCGGCGGTCTCAATGCGCACTACGTCGAGAAACTCAGAGCGCTGTCTGCCGATTCCTGGAGAAGGCTCTGACGCAGGTCGTGGTACATCCAACCCTAGATATCAAGTGTCCATTCGATTCACCTCTGAACGGTGTCCGCGTCATCGGGGAGTGTGACCGGCGATAGGGCCACGAGGTCAACAAGTTGCCACTTTTTCGCCTGGCTGATCGCTTTCGTCTTCAGCCGAAAACGCTCATCTATGTTGCGCCGGGGACTATCTCTTATCCGCCTCCGCGGAGATTTGCCGAATCACATGTCCCTTTTCGTCTAGGAACTCAATGCTTGGATTTCCATCTTCTCTGACCCGCATGACATTGCGATTTCTTCCATTCGCATCCATCAGAGACATTAATGCAGTGCCGTCCTTGTCGCTACCCACCCAGATCCGACGGTGGTCCTTGCCACTCACTGCGAGACCTGCAAACCGATCCGTGGCGTCGTCCACGCCAACGAGCTGAATGATCTGATTTCCTCCATAGCGGTCAAAGGAAAAACTGCCGCCGGAATCAACGACCTCTCCCTTTTCGCTGAGATGACCACTGAAAATCAGTCCTCCGTTCTCTGTGCCTTCATCGTTGTAGAAGATCATTCCGGCCTGAGGCCGTGCTTCGCCCACCTCTGGATGTTCCTTCCCCTTGATGATCACTGGCGGCAACGACTTCTTGTTTGCGAGGACCAGTCGCACTGTGCCGTTGGGCTCTACAACCTCGAGCCTGTGAACCCGAATGCGATCGAATGTCGAAGTGTCACGGGCCCCCGCCCCAGTGAGCATCACGATTGCAAGTACCGTGCTGACCGTAGCCGAGTAACCGAGAAGAACTTGATTTCCAATTGATCGCATAGTCCCCTTGGGTTCTGTTCTGGCAGACAGAAGTGTAGCTTAGGCCGGTTTCGGCTAGGAACTTACGCCAAATTGCTCCTTGAACCCGGAATCTAACACGCTGGCTTTTGCCTCCCTTTCGCCTCAAATCGACAGTCGGCGACCACTCGGGAAACACCCCGTCTAGGCTCACGAAAAGTTCAATTTGCATTAGACTTTCCGGTGTGAACATCAGGCTTTTAGTTCTGTTGTTTTTCATTTCGATACATCTATGCGTCTGGTCCCAGGCGGGATATTCCCGTTCGGCTACGGCGATTGCGGGACGGCGTACTACGATTCCTGCGCCTGACGGTAAAACGTCGATCATCGTGAAGCATTATGAAGGCCTTCCCGCGATTCTGATTCGTGTAGGAAGTCGCGTCTACAGTCCACAGATAGCTGCCCTCATAAATGCCGAAGCTGCATGGGCGACGGACTCTAAAGCGTTCTTCATCACATACAGCGACGCTGGAAACGTAGGTAGGTACCATGTGCTCGTTGGCTATGTCACAGATTCAGGCATTCACGTCATTGAGCCAGTTCCCGATGGTAGTCGGTTATTTAAGCCCACGTGCTTCGATCCCGAGCCGCCCAACGTTGGTGCAATTGGATGGATTGGCAACGGTTCAGACCGATTGGCAATTGCCATCGAGGTACCGCCTCATTCAAGTTGCGCGAGCATGGGCACATTCAAGGCATTCGTGATTCAACTGCCGAACGGAGAAGTCGTATCAACGTATGAGCAGATCGAAGCGAAGCGCACATTTTCGAACTTGATCGGCCGGGAGCTTAGAGACGCCGATGATGAATGCGCCGACAAGCCTCAATCATGTATCCCGTGTGGAATGAAGGGCGGCAATTGCGGTGAGTAGCAGCAGTCAGCACCGCACCGCTTTCGCGCGGCCCGAATAACCGGCAAACCGAAACTTGAGAGCAATTTCTCGGCCCCACTTTCCCCAGCGCCGACCATGCAGGAATAACTCGCCACAACGGGCCAAATTAAACTGATTGACATGGAAAACGCTGGATCGATTGAGTCCATCTGGTCAAATGAGAAACCGCGGATAGACAAGACTGGACATCGTTGGAATTTCCGATACTGGTATGCGGGCGCTCTCAGCGATCCACACTGTCGGGCTGCTCGACTGTTCTTCTGGGATGATCAGAAGAGTTGCTGCGGTGTCGTGCTGATTCCCCCAAGCGCGGTGAAGCCTTACTCGCGATTGAGGATTCTCATCGAGAAGGTAGTTGCCGACTCCAACCTCAGGAGACAACATCAACGAGAGCTGCAGTTCCCACTTGAAGATCACTACTCCAGGTATCCCGCTTTTCCAGAGGAAGGCACGAATCATCTTCGACGGCTTAATTGAGGTCGAGGTTTTCCCCATGTGAGTTGCCGGAGTCGGCGCCCCAAACCGTCCAGAACGCAATCGAAGTAGGAGAATCGGCGAATGCGAGCACTCTGATGCCGCTTTCAAAGCTGAGTCCCGTCTTACCGAGACCTACTGGCATGCCGAGTTCTTGTTGACGACGAGCCGGTCTTCTTGCGCATAGTGGAGCTTTGCTTAACGGGCTTGCTGGCCGGCTTTGTCCGGCGCGACACGGCAGCCGGTGTGTCGTCCTTGCCGTTCACCGCAGCGACCATGGCATGTTCGGCGTCATCAGGTATGCCGTTGCGCTTGAGCTGCTGCTTGCGCGCGAGCATCTGCTCTCCCAAAGCTTCAAAGTCGATCTCTAGCCCCTTGACCTTGGGCAGCATCTCGCCTTCCTCTTCCTTTATGTGGTGACGCACGCTCTCGGCCAGCACCGTGAACTTTGCCTCGCGGTGATCGTTCCGACGGCCGTCGCGGTCAAGCTCGGCGATAAGCACGCGCGCAACGTGATGCTCTTCATCGGCCTCGTTCATCAGGTCCCGACCTACCTGCTTGCGCACCGCCGGATAAAAGATCTCTTCCTCGATCGCAGCATGAATCTTGAGCTCGATCAAAGCTTCGCCAATGATTTTTTCCTTTTCGGCAGCGCCATCAGCTTTCTTAAACTGATCGAACAAATTCTTAACGCGATCATGATCTTTTATTAAGATGGCGATCGCGTGATTTTCTGGTAGAAGCAGCTTTTCGAGCATGTGTTCTCCTTATCCACGCACCGATGACACTCCGGCCATGCGCCAGTAATGTCAGTCAACTTAGTTTCAGAATTCGTCCAGAAGGATGTATTTACCTTTGCAGCCCTACGGCCAAGGAGGAGACGATCTCGCTCGAGAATCGACGGTAATGAAACTATTACCGGTGTGAAAGTTGCGAATCCGTACTCATCCTTTACTCGCTGAACTCACCTGGATCACTTGTAGGTCAATACGAGGTTACGGATGGGCCGAATCGAAGGCGGCATTCTGGTGCATTTTGTTGGATGGACTCGCAGCCTCATTCTGGGTGAATTATCGGCTACCCGGAGAGCGCCGGGATAAACCGGCGTGTTGTAGGGGATGCAAGAGCCCTACGGGAAAGGAGCAAGCGACTCTATCCTGGCCTCTAGTTTTGCGGAACACATCGTGAGATGTGTTCCGAAGCGTAAGCCGGAGGTGTCAGTGGGCGGGGTGATTGAGCTTCGAAAAGCCGGAAGAACAGGATGCCGACTCTATTCCGCGAGGGAGGAAGGCAACACGGTGGCCGCGTTATTCGCGAGCGGCTATCCGGTCCTGCGTAGTCTAAGAGCCCAGGCACGCTGACTAGACAACATGCACGAGAACCGGGAGATCTCCAGTGCGCCTTCGGGAAGATGCGAAGGCCGGCCCGTGAAGGCCAAAAGCCGTACGACGGGCATGCACGTGCTGGAGAAGTCGGACTGCGCCGTAATACCGATGAACCGGCCGAACAATGGAAGGTGACTTCTTGCGGAGGTTAAGGAGGGAAGGGCGCAGCTGAAGGAGAACATCGTTGGGGCACACATGCTCCTGACTCAGAGCAGGAACCAGCATGTCCCAGTGTTCGGCGGTGTGCGCTGGGTAAACTGCAGTCTAGTTTGCCTCACGCCATGATCCTTCAAAAGAGCCGTATGCGTAGACGCGCCCGTACGGATCTGTGCGGGGTTGCGCCTTGAAACTCATGAAGTTCAGCCTCCTGAAATGGAGGCCGCGGCAAAGCCTAGCTCGCAGCCGCGTACCAAGTCTTGCGTGATGTCCGGAAACGGCCGTTGCGAAGCGTAGACCGGGAGGTTGCAGGCCAGAATGCCGTAAACGGAAAGATAGCCCCGAAATCGATCGTGGTGGAAGCAGCCGACCTTATCCCTGTAGAGGGAAGGCAGAAACTCAGTAGGCGTTATGGCAAGTGTGCTGAGTTGCTTCCGGGGTTCGTACCGCTAGCATGCAACCAAAGGATTTCATGGGAACAAGGGAGATCCGTCAGGCTCAAGCCTGGCTTGTAGGCTCTGACAAGCTGGAAATGCGAGGAAGATCCGAAGGCCTGACGGAAGTCAGACTGCCTGATAGTACTTCGAGGTCGGGAGAGCCGGCTACATGGGGAAGCGGGCAGCGGAAGTTGAATTGTTCGTGGGAAACATGAGCTCTATTCAAAGAGAGGATTCGGCCTTCTATGCAAAGGGAAGATCAGCCAGTCATGACAACAGGACTCGAACGAATCCCGATCACAATGCATCAAAGCACTGCTTGGACTGTGTCCATGTCACTCAAAAGACGTCTCGTAGCTGCGGCAGTGATTCTCCTTGGTAGTGCAGGGACTGCCGGAGAACCTCCGGATCTGGTGGCATGGGTGTGGTGTCGTATTCCTCAACGACAAGCCAAACACGAGGGTTCAATGACGAAGTCATGCGCTTCAGCGCCTGCTCGCGCGCTGTAAGAAGCTTGCACTAACGAAAGTTATTGACCAGCATGATGTCGCCGGTTACATCGCCTTCTTGCGAATAGAGGATCCAGCGGCCATCGGGAGAAACCGAGAGGCCCGAGCTGAAATCATGGTCCACCTCAAAGATTGTCCGTATGCGTTTACTGGCGAATTCAAAGTACCGAACCGACCTCGGTGCCTCGTCAGGCACAAAATAGATGCCGCCCGGACAGAGTCGCCAGGTCACGCCATCGCGCATGTGTTGTAACCCATCCACCTCTGATTCCGTGCCGGGCTGCCCCGGCAGAGGCACCGTCTTGAGCAATGGTCCAGCCCTGTCGACGCTTCCAAAATAAACAGTTTTCCCATCGAAAGACTCCTGCGGATTGATCGCATTGAGATCTTTGGATACCACAGTGGCGTCGCCGCCGGATGCAGGAGAACGATAGATCCCCTCCCTGCCGGATTGTTGGGAAACGAAGTAAATCCACTTTCCATCGTGGGACCAGCTCGGTCGAATGGCGGGGGCAATATTTGTGACCAGGGTTCGAGGCTTCCCTTCGGCCAGGTCCGCAACGTGAATTTCCCAATGGTCGCCGGAAAAGGAGTCAAACACGATGCTGTTTCCGTCGGGTGACCATTGCGGACTGCCGCTCGCAGAACGGGGATCTGAGATCTGGACCAGGTTGCTGCCATCCTCATTGCTAACCCAGACACTCTGCACGCCAGAGCGCGTAGACGCAAACGCAATGCGCTTTTCGTCCGGAGAGTATTGAGCATCGAACTGTGGCCGGGAGGAACGGATAAGTTCTACAGCCGGAGCTTCTGTGTGAAGAAGGTCTCTGCGCCATATGCTTGTTGGAACGGAAAGTGAGCCATAGGCAAGTTTGTCTCCTTTAGGAGAAAGCGTAGGATGGATGCCTTCGAGTGCAAGCCGCTTCGCCGAACCATTCGCAACAGAGACTTCATCGAGTTCGGCCCCGGATTCCCCTTTCCACCTGGAGTAAATGAGTTTCGTATCATCAGTCGACCATGTCAATCCGGTTGGCATAGTCCAGAACGGCGCAATCATCTTCGACTTTCCGTCCGGAACTGAAAGGGAATATAGCGTGGCTTCGAATCCATTTCGAAAACACCAGTATGCAAGAGACTCGCCGTTGTGGGAGAACGCGGGCAGACCTTCAGCGAAGCACATTGGATTGGCCGGAATCCGCCTGGTCGCCAATGTTTCCGTTGAAAGGAGATAGATCCGTCTGCGGTTGTCGTCCGGCGCCAGATCCTCGAAGGCGATCCACTTGCCGTCCGGCGACCAACTGATAACCACATTAAAAGGATCTCGGGTAGAACGTAACTTTTGTTCTGGCCCGCCAAGCGCGGAAATAACGTAGATTCCCGAGTCATTGCCGGATTGGCGGTAAAACGCGATCTGCGTGCCGTCAGGAGACCATGCCAGACTCAGAGAATCCGAGGGATGCTGCGTCAGCCGCAGAAGAGTTTCGCTTCCCAGGGCCTTGACATATAGATCGAACTGATTGAACCCCTTGCCCCCACGTCCGGGGCTCCAGGCAAAGGCGATTCTGGAGCCTTCCGGAGAGAAAGCCGGGGATGCCGCCCAGCCGGGCAAAGCCGTAAACGGAACGGCGGTCAAAACTGCCGGCGCCTGAGATTCCTCGCGCCGAGTCCCTTTATAGGCAAGTAAAGCTGCAAGCGCAACGACCGAGATGGCGAGAATACTTACGCCGATCTTCAGCCACGTTTGACGATGGTGCCGACCGGGAACTGCTTCGACCGTGTCTGCGGCAGCGACGGGCCGAACCGTCGACTGTAGTTCACCGATGAAGCGATACCCCCGGCGCGGCAACGTCTCGACAAAGCGTGGAGTTTCCGCTGAGTCGCCCAGCACCTCGCGGATCTTGTTGATAGCTGTGTTGAGATTTCGTTCGACATCAACAAACGTGTCCGGCCATAGGCGCTTCTGCAGCTCTTCCCGTGTGACCACTTCGCCCGGTCTCTCCAGCAGGATTGCGAGCACCTGAAACGGCTGTCCGCCGAACTTGAGCTTCACTGCATCTTTGCGCAGCTCTCCCGTTCGCAGGTCGGCTTCGAATATGCCGAACCGTATAACTCGCGTCGGTGATTGTGTCTCGGCCAAGGGGAAGCCTTCTTGTAGCCCGACGCCAGCTCTGGTGGAGGGGAGCCGCCTTGGCGTCAATTTCCCAACTTCAACAAAGCCCGGCAGTTGAGCCAATCAACATCTTTTCCATACATCTTTGACACGCATTTTACCCCTGATCGATTGAGGTAGCCACATATAGCCGCCAATGTCGCCTCGGCTCGCAACCCGCGCGCGGAGGCCGACATGAAATTCACAGCGATCCGCCCATCTCTACTGATCGTTCTTGCTGCCCAACTCTCCTTCACTTGCACTTTCGGCCACGCAGAAGCACATTGCCCTGCTGGCATTCCTGACCTGCACCCGCGTGTCGTCGCAGGCGCTCTGCTTGTCATTCCGGTGATGGTCAACGGCTCCGGACCGTACGACTTCATGGTTGACACCGGGAGCCAACTGAACATCCTCGACCCCTCGCTGGCGGCGACACTGCATCTCGAACCAAAAGCCCACATCGGCCTGATCACTACTGCCAATATCAAACAGGCATCAGTCGCCGTCATTGATCTCCTGCAAGCGGGCCCGTACGCAGTCCAGCACCCTTTCGTGGCCGTCCAGGACCTCGGAATGCTCCAAGCCGCTGATCCTCGCATTCGGGGCGTGCTTGGTGAGAACTTCATCGGACACTTTGACCTGCTCATCGACTACCGACGTAAGTTGCTTTGTCTCGACCAGGGGGGAGCGATAGAGAAGGATCTTCGCTGGGAGCGCATTCCATTCGTGACCTCCAGCCGCACTGACCCTGACGTTCCGTTTTCAGAGCGGCTTGTCATTGCAGTCAAACTGTCGGACACCGGAGCGCGGCCGATCCTGCTTCAGATCGACTCCGGAAGCGATGGCCCAATTCTCTTCGCCGGCAACAAGGAGTTGGAGAAGGCTCTTCTGAGAAAGGCCACCCTGCAGGGACCGGAAGTAGGTGAAGCACGGCGGGCGTTTGCCGTCCTCCCGCCTCAAGATGTGAAGCTTGGCAATCAAACCCTCCATAGGGTGCCCTTTGTTACTCCATCCAGTGCTTCAATGAGCAGTTCAGATCGGGAGGAAGATGGGGTGCTGGCTACCGTGCTCTTTGACCGGGTGTACATCAGCCACTCGAATCGATATATCTCCTTCGATTTGAGATGAGCACCTGCAGATGCACTGCACTCCACGCAGCGCGAATCGAGTTTTGGGCGAATTACCGGCCACTCGGACCCTAGGCAAATTTCGGCCAACATTTCGCTCGACTCGAAATGTTCAGACTAGGTCAGGGTTGTACTGGTATAGGAACTCATCGTCAAAGAACAGAGTTGGTTTTATCAGTCGATACTCTTCGCATCGATTCGTTCCTTCCAGACAAATCTCAAGCAGGAAGCCATCTTCAATACGTTTGAGATTGCAGGTCCGGGTGTCAGGAAACTTGAACGTGGATTCGACGTTGTCGGCTTTTCCCCGAAAAACCCGCGCAGATTTGCGAAGCACCCAGACTATGCTGTGGCCGAATTCAAACCTCTCAGTCACACTTCCGATCACGACTTCGATGTGGAATTTGCCGAAACAATCATCGCCGTCAAATTCCTCCCAGTGGAATAGCACTTCCGCAGCGGTGGTTTTCGCCAGAATGCTTGCAGAGTCTCTCATTCAGCAGCAGTATAGGGCACCGTATTCACTCTAAGGAGTCATCCCAGGGCGAGTCACCGGCAACTCGGACATAACCACGAAAAAGGCGAAAATCTGACAAAGTTCCGAATTGGCGACCACTCACCCGAGCACGGAGAAGAAGAGTACACTTCAGAAGATTTGAAAGCTCCTCACCTGCAGGAAGGCGGAATGAAAGTCACTGGTTTCGTTCTCTTCGGAGTGTTGGTGTTGATCTACCTACACCTGGTGAAAGAGATATGGCGACTTGTGGCAGAGACCAAGCAGCTTGGGTCGGCAACGAGATTCAACCGGTTTTGGTGGACACCGGCATGGCGCCTGCATAGAGCGGCGTTTCCATCCAGCGTACTTCGGCGTAGCATCGTTCATCGATTCATCGCAATCACAGGGCTCGGAATTATCTGCTTCTTCCTGATTGTGTGGGCGGATATTCATTCTTTGGGATGGTTGGGTTGGTAACGGCAAGGTTAGAACTGCGTCGGGAGCCAGATCACCGGCTGTGGCACTTTGCCGTCCTTTCGCCTCAAAGCGACGGTAGGCGACGATACACTCAGAATGAGATTGCTACACTCACGATTATGGAAAAACAACTCCGCTGGTTCGTGATCGTTCTCGCGTGTATAGGAGCGATTGCGATCCTCGGCGCGATTGGCTGGGGTGCGCTTTTCTTCGCATTCAAGGACTTCGCTGGAGGGAACTGCACAGACTCCGAACAGAAAGTTCTGGTCTCGCCCGACGGTAGCCATTCAATCAAGAGTTTCCATCGCGAATGTGGTAGCACATACGATTTCTACTTCGTCTACCTTAGCACCGGAAATCCGAACAAAGGGTACGAGTATACGCCCATCGTGGAATTAAAAAACATCGCCCCCGGTGCTGCCGCAGTGAAATGGGATAGCTCCGATCAAGTTACAGTCACGTATCCCAGTTCCGCTACCGTGGTTGATGCTTACGCCAAGACGCTTGGAGTGCGGGTAATCCTGAATCCACCCGTCCGATAGCTCGATTTCGACTCCGAAAGATCAAGGGGCAGTCGTTTCGGGAGGATTACCGGCAACTCGGAGAGCGCCGGGCTAAACCGGCATGCTGTAGGGGATGCAAGAGCCCTACGGGAAAGGAGCAAGCGACTCTATCCTGGCCTCTAGTTTTGCGGAGCACATCGTGAGATGTGTTTCGAAGCGTAAGCCGGAGGTGTCAGTGGGCGGGGTGATTGAGCTTCGAAAAGCCGGAAGAACAGGATGCCGACTCTATTCCGCGAGAGAGGAAGGCAACACGGTGGCCGCGTTATTCGCGAGTGGCTATCCGGTCCTGCGTAGTCTAAGAGCCCATGCACGCTGACTAGACAACATGCACGAGAACCGGGAGATCTCCAGTGCGCCTTCGGCAAGATGCGAAGGCCGGTCCGTGAAGGCCCAAAGCCGCACGACGGACATGCACGTGCTGGAGAAGTCGGACTGCGTCGTAGTACTGATGAACTGGCCGAACAAGGAAAGGTGACTTTCTGCGGAGGCTGGGGAGGGAAGGGCGCAGCTGGAGGAGAACATCGTTGGGATACACATGCTCCTGACTCAGAGCAGGAATCAGCATGTCCCAGTGTTCGACGGTGTGCGTCGGGCAAACTGCAGTTTCAGTTTGTCTGGCGTCATGATCCTTCAGAAGAGCCGTATGCGTAGACGCGCTCGTACGGATCTGTGCGGGGGGCGGTTCGTGAGAATCGTCCCTACCGCGACACTTTGCAGACCTTTCGCCTTTTAGGGTCCGGGTTGCCGACCATACGACCACGAGGCATCGCTGCAATAATCAACAACCATGGATTCTCCACATTCGCGCTTTCCACATGTCTTCGCCATTGTGCGATTCGACATTCCAATCGATGCTCAAAACGTCTTTCACGCGGTGACTGTGGTGAAGGTGTTTGCCACAGCCGAACTCGCGGAAACGGAGGCAACAAGGCTGAGGCAGGTGAATGACGAGACGAAATGCGTTTACCGAGTACAGACCACTAGACTAGTCGCCGCCCAATAGCGTTCTACGATTCAAAACTCGCCACCAGATGGACGAAAAAATCGGTAAGGTCCGAGTAGCCGATAACACTCCCACAGAGGAGATTGAGAAGAGTCAAATAAGATCGAATGTCTCAATAGAGTCGAACCAGAGGTGCGGTTTGAAAGAGTTGATTGACTTTGATTCGTCTGAATTGGTCGATGCGGTCCGTATTTGGTCGGGATGGGGGCAAAGCAGCTGGCCGACCCGCGACGACTCACGGCTGAGGTCGATCCTTGGTACCGATCGTGCGGAAAGATTGCTGCCCACCATCAAGCAACTTGAGAAGGACTTTTACTCGTCGGATGCATATTTAAACGCAAGCGATCTGGCTGAGGTAGGGAAGCTCGCGCAGGCCCAGTTCCGGCTATTACACCCAAGTGTGGCAGAGGAAATCGTCGACATCTTTGCCTGGTGCTATACGTTCGATTGGAGGTGAGACCGATCAGAGGGTGAGCCAACTCAGGCTTCGTAACGGGAATGTGGGCCAGTCACCGGCAACTTGCCGACTTGGGAACTTTGGGCGGTGCTGTCGATGAGTGAACTGGCGATTACACATAAATCGAGAAGGAGTTTTGGCCACAAGCCCGTCTGTCGGTACGAATCCGTGAAACCTTACTCAAATCGCTCTTGGTGAATGCATTGGCCTCAAGAAAGACTCTGCCGCTCGGAACATCATCCAAATCGCGATTGCACTTACGGCCATTCCATATCGAGCGCATAGATCTCAAACGTGCTGATATCACGAGCGATGAGCGGAGAGTCATCAGGGGCGAGCCCCAACCACGGCCCCATCGTTCCATTGGTTAAGCGGCCCAATTTGTCGAGTTCCGTCACAGTTTCGATTTTGTGATCGCTCAAGCGAAGGCGAGCAATTCGGTAGAGCTGATCCGGCGCGGGGTAAAGCTGGAAGTTCAAGTACTTGCTGTCGTGCGACCAAACCGGAAAGCCAACAGTCTGATCCGAGACGGTGGACCAACTCTGCGTTGCAACCTCATACAGCATAAGGTGAAGAGTCGTAGCGTCCATGGCTGCGATGTACTTGCCGTCTGGGGACCAGCGTGGCGAAAACAGTCCTCTTGAACCGGGCAGTTCGGACACTTGTTTACTCACCACATTGAAGATTGAGATGGATCGTCCGGGCTCCATGGGGCCAAAAATCATCTCGTTGCCGTCCGGCGACCAGGCTCCGTCGGACTCGGTCTGATCGCTTGGCAATATCCTCTTTTCTGCCCCGCCCGCGCTGGAGATCACATAGATGTTCCACACGGCCCTCGGCCCAGCGCCGTTGAACGCGATTTGTTTCCCGTCCGGTGACCAATGCGGCAACACGGCCTTCAGTGGTGGTTGCGTAAGTTGGATCCGCTCGCTTCCATCCACCTTGCTCCGCCATAACGTCAGATCCGGGTACGACGAATAGGCCAACCACTTTCCATCGGGAGAAAAGGCCAGGCCCTCTGCCGAGATTCCCGTGAGGAACGGCACAAAGTGATGGCTCGGTGCGTCGTAACGGACTAACTCGTCTCGAAGATTCCAGGCAAGCGAGAAAATCTCTTTTCCATCTTTGCTCGGCATGCCTATCCAGTTGTCGAACGGCCCCGAGGTCAACTGGAACGCGGCGTTGGTCGGACTCTCGCTGCCATTACTCTCATTCCTTGGCAAGGCCCACAGGGCAAAGTGTTCGACCGGAGTACCCGTTCGTTTCGTAAAGATAAGGAACCGGCCGTCCGGAGTCCACTGGCTGCAGCATCCGTCTTCTGACAGTGTATGAACACCGGTTCCATCCGTATTTGCTGCCATCAAGCTGAAGCCATATAAGCCCATATTGAATTGGGTGAAGTGGAGCGACCTGCCATCAGGAGAGAGCCGGACCTGCCCTGGATAGCCACTGACCGTCAAAAGCTTTCGGCGCGCAGAGCCGTCGAGTTCTGCAGACCAGACATCGTGGCCTAGGCTGTAGAGAAGGCTTTTACCGTCAGCACCAAACGATACAAACACCGACGGAGCATCAGTTATCCGATGTGGCGGACCTCCTGCAATGGGCTGCAGCCATAGTGAACTCGGCGTGCTCATTGAAGTACCAATGGAAAGGTCGTCAAGATTTTCATTGGAATTGGTTCCGGCAATCAGCAATTCCGTTTCGTCTCTCGACATATCGAGCAGGACTGGGTTTGGAATAGGCAGTTTCAGGGAAGTCACTTCCCCAGCGTGCACAGACACCTCAGCGATGATGCTTTTCCCGTCGGCCAGCTGCTCCCGGAAGAAGATTCGCTCCCCATCGCTGAACAACGGAGCTGTTTTGATGTTGCCATCCTGGGTTAGCTTTCTCAGCCCCGAAATCAGCGGTGAGCCGGAAGACCGTCTAGGTTTCAAAACGGCGACAGCCCCCAGCAGGATGACAGCCGCAATCGCCCCGACCGCCAGGCCAGTCACAAGGTGTGATGGCCTGTTTGTCGAGCCCGCCGCGACTGCAGTTGGTCGCGCGGATTGAACGGCAACCGACGGCTCATCCCTTTCCGTAGTTGCGATAAACCGGTAACCTCGTCCCTTGATCGTCTCCACAAAGCGGGGACTGAGCGGATCATCGTTCAAGGTGACGCGCAGCTTGGCGACGGCCTTATCCAGCCGGCGATCGAAGTCGCCCTCAACTTCTCCCGTCCAGAGCTCGCTGATCAGAGCGGAACGACTCACCATCTGCCCCTTGGCGAGAATCAATAGCTCGAGAACTCTAGCTGGCTGTTTCTCCAGGCGCAGACGCGTGCCCTCGCGGTACAAGGTTCCGCTTGCAAAATCGAACTCGTAGGGCAAAAACGTTGCCCTCTGGCTAGTCATTCGGGGCACACATTTCGTTTCCTGCCGGAAGCGAATTCAAGCTTGGCACCCAGGACGTTGCTTGTCAATCACCTACGCGGGAAGGTTGGCGGAAGGTTCAGAGGGGGATTTCTGGGGTTGAGAAATCGTGCCTGTACCCGCAGAGTGCGAATCACGAGGCAGTCAGACAGGCTGCCTGATTTCGAAGGAGAGTCAACAATGAAGCACGCCAAAGGTTCGGTCTTCCCCATCCTCACCTTGAAAGCCCAAAATCGGGCTCGGTGGATCACCATCTTTTTAACTGTGCTGCTCGGCTTCGCTTCGGTTCCATCGGCATCTGCAAAGTGTCTGAGCCGGGATTTCAGGCAGCCAATCTCGCGCCCCGCTATGGCATCCGCTGCTGCCTTGGCTGCGCCAGGAGCCTCGCATGTCACTCCTGCTGGCCCGGCTTCGATTGTCGGACTTTGGAATGTCACGTTCTCCGCAGATGGACAGCCCTTCGACTACGGATTTGACGTCTTCTACGCCGATGGAAATGAACTCCTGAACGACGTGACTCCTACGATCGAAGGCAACATATGCGTTGGCGTCTGGCAGCAGATCGCCCCGCGCACGTACACGCTGAAGCACGTTACCTGGAACTTCGATACGTCAGGAAATCTGTCCGGCTCGGGCGTGTTCTATCAGACTCTGCATCTCAGCATGGACGGCAACACCTATACAGGTACGGTGGAAAGTATCTTTTATGACCTGTCGGGGAATCTCACCGGTCAATTCGCAGGAACGATCGAAGCCACGCGTATCAAACCAGCTTGAAGTGACCGGATAGTTGTCATCGTGACTCGGCCACTGTTCTTCCTATCTTTGCTGCCGTCGCTCATTTCCAAGCGAGAGAGGAGACTCCGATTGCGATCGTAATAATAGGGAGTCGACGATGCGCAATGTAATTAGCCGAGACGGAAAGACGATAAAGCAAGCAGGCAGATTCGTCGATGCTCACGGGCGGATATTGACGCAGATCCAGGCGTTGCGACGGCGGTAGCCGATCTCTTTGCGTTCAAAACGAATTACTGGCTCAGCCCAAACCTAGCTGATCCTGTCGAGCGCCCCTTCGCCCGGCTTGCTTGGTGCTGAATTCGTAAAACAACATCCTTATCACAGGAGGATTTACGTGAATCTTCGCCATTGCCTGCATCTGTTAGCAATTGTCTGCCTGTTTGCCGCCAACCTGAAGGGAAACAGCGCAACTCCTAGCGCTTCAGCCCAGCAGACTGCGCCGTGACAGTCTCGTTCGAGTTTGCGGTGAAGGCGCATTGAAAGTGGGCTGCGAACTTTCTTCGCGGCTGGGCGCAGGCAATCGCGACCGGTCGCATTGAACTCCGCGGGGTAGTGAGTTTCACCTTGTTTTGCATGAAATGATCGGCCCGCAAAAAACTGCTTTCCAAGGAGTCGGCAACAATGGCTACCAACCAAATCAGCTCGGCGCCCCCTGCCTCTAGGCCTGGCATTGCGAACGCTTCTGGCCTGTTGCGTTTTCTGAACAAGTACTTCTACTTCAGCATGTCATTGCTGGTTGCGGTTGCGGTGGTCAGCGGCTTCGGCCACACGGTGGATGGGCACCTTATTCATGCAAGACCAGCACGGCCATGGCTCTTGTGGGTGCATGGTGCGGTCTTTTCCGGTTGGGTGCTTTTTTTCATCCTCCAATCGGCATTGGTGCGGATGCACAACGTGAAGCTTCATCGGACCATGGGCTGGTTTGGCGCCGGATTGGGAGCCGTGATTCCTGTACTCGGCATTTCAACGGCTCTCGTCATGGACCGGTTCGAGGTTGCTACTCTCCACGCGCCCAAGGATGCCTACACGTTCTTCGCCATTCAGTTCCTCGACATTAGTTCATTCACGGCTGCCTTCTGGCTTGCGGTGCTATGGCGCAGAAGGCCGGAGATGCACCGCCGCCTGATGCTCATAGCGACACTTACGCTTACGGGGGCGGCGTTCGTACGGATTCCGCACCTCGCCCTTCCGCCTTATCTTGGGCCTTATTGGTGGGTGGACGCGTTGATCCTGCTGGGAGTGGGGCGCGACGTCATTGTCAACGGAAAGGTGAATGTGGTGTACCGATACGCCCTGCCTCTGCTTGTGGTGTGGCAAGCATCCATGGTGTATTTGGCCTCTCAACACCCGGCGTGGTGGATTAAGTTCACAGAAACAATCATGGGATGACCGGTGCTTCCGCGCAAATCTATCCGGCGAGTTGGCGAGCGCTTTCTTGGGCACTCGCCGGATGCCGGAGTCAGAAAGGGCAGGACCGTCCTGGAGAGCCTGCTGGGCTCTGGCGATTGGCTTGCGACCTTCATGGATCATGGCAAGCAATCGGCGACCATTCATAAGGTCATTAGCCCGGATGGGAAAACGATGACTCAAACAGCCAAATTCGTCGATGCTCACGGGCAGACTCTGACGCAGATCCAGGTGTTTCGTGGGCAGTAGCCGATCTCTAAGCGTTCAAAACGAATTGCTGGCTCAGCCCAAATCTAGCTGATCCTGTCGAGCGCCCCTGGACGGCGGCGGGCGGGCCTGATCACAGGACATTCGGCAGCAGTCGGGCCGGTTGTCCGGGTGGTTTAAGGCAGGGATACAAATCCACATCCAGGCGACAAGATGAGTTCAGGACCCGTATCTCTCTAGCGCGACGATTCGCCCGTTGCCGTAACACCCAGTGCGAAGAGAGCGTTCTCAATCCACGTGATAGCCTTTGCACGATCAGTCAGGAGGGATGCAAATGAGGATTCTGGCTTCAGTTGTCTATTCGACGGTTGTCCTATTGTCAGCGGGGCTCAGCCGCCACGATGTGTTCGCTCAGGATGCTCCGGACACGAAGCCAGCGACGATCTGGTACAGCGAGCAGTTTATTTTTCACTCGAAGTCTCTGCAACGGGACTTTTTGATCCAAGTCGCCAAACCCCTAAAGCCTCAGACCTCCAAGGTGCCGGTTATTTACATTCTCGACGGCACCAGTCTCTTCCCCCCGGTGGCGTACATGATGCAGGCGTATGGCGGGTTCGGGGACTCTGCCCCAGCCTATGTTGTCGGAATTGGTTATCCAGATCAGACGCTCGAGCAATATTTCAGCCTGCGCACTCAGGATCTTATGTCCGGACCTCTCCCGGATTCCGTCAAATCAATGCCAGACTCGTTCAAGGCTGCTGCCGCGTCCGGAAACGGTGCCGGATTCGCGAAGTTTTTGCTGCAGGAATTGCGCCCCATGATCGAGCGCCGTTACCCCGTTGACCCGCATCATTCGATTCTCGCGGGACACTCACTAGGGGCCGCATTCGCCGCGCACGTGTTGCTACATGACTCAGGGGCCTTCGACGACTATCTCCTGTGTAGTCCGAGCGTCTGGACACAGCCGCAATTACTGGACAAGGCATCGACATTTCATGCAGCGAGCCCCCTCAAGGTCTTCATCGGGGCCGGGACCAGAGAAGACGACAATTTTGCCGAAGGGCACATGTTGCCAAATGCCCACGAACTCGTGACACGATTGCAGAACCATGCATCAGGCGTCGATGTGAGATTAGTCGAGTTCGAAGGCAAAAACCATGGCACCGCCTTACCTGATTGCATCTCTCAAGGCATTCGGACCTTATTACCGTCGCCAGCGGCCGCATCGACCTTCTGAATAGTCATTCGAACTGGCTTTGCAACATAATCCGGACGACTTCTTACCTCTGTGGACTCCTTGCAGTCTGGCTTTTCAGCAACAGACCAGAGGACCGTCAGCCCATGCCACAGAAGAATCGTCGACAACAAGGACAGCCGCGAAAAATTCTGAGTTCACTTCGTTGCTGTTGGTTGTGGGCGAAACGACCGCTAAACCGGAAATCTTCTCAATTCACGACAACAGGGCAAACCACTCATTCAGGCGCTCCGGCGATCCACCTTGAAGGGAAGTCGGCAACTCTTCCCTATGCCAAATGTTCGCCCAAATCGGGTTTACTTCCGAGTTGCCGGTAATTCACCCGCTACACCACTATGGACCATCGAAGCGACAGATCCCGTGGACTCGAGGCTCAGTGCATTCTGAAATTGACCACAATTGACATCTTGACCGGAACGGGATTGTTCCCATCTTTCGCGGGTCTGAACCTGTACTTTGCAACGGCCTCCAAAGCCTTTTCGTTGAATTGTTCGTTAGTGCCGCGCACGATTCGCATTGACTGTGGTTGCCCGTTGGCATCGACTACCAGGCTAACGAGAGATACACCTTCTTTTCCGCGTTGTTCGGCGGGCCACTCGGCTGCGGGTGTCTCTAGCGGGACAGGATGTGAAAAGTCCGGGTGTAGCTTGGCGAATTGTTTAGCCGATTCCTTAGCCAATTCAGGTGTGGCTTGCAGTTGGCTCTGGATCCGCGGAAGTGCGGGAAGGGGCTGCTTCGGAGCCGGAAAGAGTTTCTGCACCGGCGTTGACTCCAGCCTGAGCCGGGCTGAGGTCGTTCCGTCTTTGTCTACTATGCTGACCCTACACACCGTCAGTTTCACCTGAAGCTCCTGCGCAACGGCAACCGGAATGCCATCTTTGGAACCGGGCGAGAATCGATCAACCTTAGCAACACTTAACGCCGCTTTGTCGATGTCATCGTTGAACGGATACAAAGGTGACACACTGTCAGTCCCGCCCTGCGTGTTGACCACCAGGGAAAGCCGAACAATTCCAGCGCCTTCGTACTCGCAATTGTTCGAGACGACCGGAGAAAAGTCAGTCGGAGCCAATTCGGGCGCTTTAGCGCCGTCTTCGGCGTAATAGACTGTCGCGTTTGGTTTCGGTGTCGGAGAACTCTGGGCCACCGCTTCGTTGCACCGAATCGCCCAAAACACCGTCAGGAAGACAGCCAGAACACAGCGCAGCATCATCTCTACCCTCAGCTCTTGCGTGCGTTGGGCCAATCCTAACAGGTCGAGTGAGCCAGCAGTAGAGAGCTTCGTAACTACGGCTGTTGCCTATGCCGGTCACTCAACCCCTATGCCCGAAAGGTAATGAATCACCAGTGTGTTCTCATCTCTCCGGCTCTAGCCATATTGCCTAGCTCGTCGGCAGTCTTCTGCTGTTCGTCAGTCAAATACTGCATGAGGTACTCATACGGGATGTCCCGATATTCCGCGTGGTCGATATAGAATCGCGTGATCACTCCGGTATATGCGCTCACGTCTGGATCGCCAGCTGAACTTGGCTTGAACCTTGAGTAGTGGGCAGCGCCTTTCCAGCAAACACCAGATGGGAGCACGATCTCATTCTTTGCATGGTCATAAGAACGGTTGGCTTTGAGATCAAGCCTACGGTCAGCAGCCGCACATGCATTCTGCACGCCCTCTTCATATCCATCGATATACGCCGCGACGAAGTGGACTTGTTCGGAGTGAGACCAAGCCAGCCACTCTTGTCCGTTGTGTCGCAATGAGTCTGTCGGCCGCGATTCACGCTCTGCACGCTTGCAACCGAGATGCGCGAGACACACGAACGCAATAACCACTAGTGCGCCAAGTTTCTCCACAGCCATATCGTTATAGACACCGTGAAGTTGATTTTTGAGCCTGAAAGGCTGCCCTTTCGGTTATCGCGGGATTATCGTCGGCAACTCGTCCATTACCGAGCGGAAATGTACGTATTGGCGGTCATTGGCCCAGAACTAAGCGTTGCCAGCGGCGTTCGTGGCCTGTTGAAGTTGTTGCGGGTCTTTGAACGGCCATGTTGCTAAATTCCACTCTTCTAATTGACTCGAGATTGTCTGCCTTCCGGCAATACGATTGAGCAGTCGCTCCAACCGCCCCGAAGGATCGTTATCCTTCGGTACGTCTGGTGCAACGAATCGTGTGGGACCGAAGTACTCCAAGTCGGTGCCTAAGAACAGGAGGCAACGCGCCAGGATTTCGCTCTCGCCCTCAGACAATGCATGTTCATCTACGAGTCGATGCGTGCTGAGATCGTCGTAGGTGAACCAGACCATGTTGGCGATTGCAACTAGGACTTTGTCCGGTCCTGATTGTGGGAATTGCTCCTCGAAATCGAAGTTGCTGATAGTTCCTTGGACAAACTCCCGAAGCACCTGCTCTGCTCGCAATCGCTTCGCTCGATCAACCATTGATACCCGCATCCTGATGCAGAGTTTAATATTTCGATCCCACCGTCATACGAGACTGTCGCGTCCCGAGTGGATTGTCGGCTACTCTTCACTATGCCTTCTGTTCGCCTGTTCTGGCCTGCCGATTTACGATTCGTCCCGTCAACCATTCGCGGACGATGGTTGCAATTACCAGAAGAGGAGCCCACGTAATCGGGAAGAGCATCCCGTAACCCTCAGTAAAAAAGCACGAGCAGTCGAGAGCGGACCCGAACGGACCCAGTTGCCGACCAGGCCAGAGAATTGAAATTGCACCGAAGTAGCCGATTGCTGCGACACCCGCGCTGATCCAAATTGTCACCGCCCTTGCAGAGGCTGATTCCCGTAGAAACCATGCAACAGACAATCCGCACACCGAAGCTATTGAGTCCCATAGCGTCATAACGAGCGCGATGTTGAGTGATTGGCGCGCCGCCATCCCTCGACCCGATTCGCTGCAGAAATAGTTCCCGAGTGCCTCCCACAAAAAGGCTCCGAAGAGACAAAGGAAGAAGGCCGACTCGACTAGGGTTCTAATTCGGATTTCACGTGAGTTCACTGGCTTCGTTTATAGCAGCTATTCTTCACATTTCCGTCTTGTTCCCGAGTAGTCGCCCACTCGGAACCTAACCAAGAAATTGCCAGTTTCCGAGTTGCAGGTGACTTGACACCGAAGCACCTCAAGCGCATCGGTTCACTTCAGTCCACGTGGCTTTGAAGCGTTCGAGGGTGAGGAGTTCGGGCTCACTCAGCGAACCCATCTCAAATGCTATTGCGATCTCACCATCGTCGGAGCGAAAGACCGGATCGTATAAAAAATCTTGGTCGCCCGACCGAAGTGGATCGACATCCCGCTGGTGAGAGAAATATATCTCAATGTACCTGAAGGTGCCACGTTAGGCAGCGGGTATCTGTCTCGCGGTCACGAGTAATTCCGTTTGCGGGTTCGGACATGTCTGACCACAACTGATCGTCTCTCGTTGCATTTGGGGATTGCTGAACCCCGAATCA
>Ga0207694_10001273_pt1 | contig 21732 bp, 5 predicted proteins | sample KBSC34metaG_FD_184353 | JGI IMG/M metagenome (GOLD analysis project Ga0207694, IMG submission 184353) | Corn rhizosphere microbial communities from Kellogg Biological Station, Michigan, USA - KBS C3-4 metaG (SPAdes) (version 2) | ecosystem: Host-associated > Plants > Roots > Rhizosphere > Soil... | reverse complement strand
CGGCACCACCGTCAGCGCGACGGTGTCGAGCGGCGGCCGGCTCGTCCTGTTCGGCGGCGGCACCGCCAGCGACAGCGAGATTCTGGGCGCGGGCGAGCTGCAGGTGCTCAGCGGCGGCATCGAGACCGGTACCGTCATCTTTCAGGATTCCGGCGGCACCGGGTTGGAGACGATCTTCTCCGGCGGCAGCGGCAACGCGACCGTCGCTTTCAGCGGCGGCTTGCTAACGGTCAGCTCGGGCGGCTTTAGCATCAGCGCGCTCGCCCAGGGCGGTTCCATCGTCGATTACGGGCTGGCCAGCAGCGCGACGGTGGTCGACGGCGGCAACCTGACCGTCGGCAGCGGCGGCGTGGCCAGCAACACGCTCGTGAGGGCCATCCACAGCGGCTCGGCCGTCGAAACCATTCTCTCGGGCGGCCGCGACGAGGATTCGGTGGTCGCCAGCGGCGGCGATCTGGTGGTCAGCGCCGGCGGCGTCGTCACCGGCACTACGGTATCGAACGGCGGCTTGCTCAACCTCAATGGCGGCAAGGGGACTGGCCTCACGATCAGCGGCGGCGGCCAGCTGCTTGTCGCTGCCGGCGCCGTCAGCCTCAGCGGAACCGTGATGGGCTCCGAGACCGTCAATTCCGGCGGTACCGACAGCTCCGGCACGATCCAGGGCGGCGGCGTGCTGACGCTTTCGGGCGGCACGGCGACCGACACGATGGTCGGGCCGGGCGGCAAGGTCGTCGTCGGCAACGGCGGCCACAGCATCAACGCCGATCTGGTCGGTTCGGGCAGCGGCGGGGGCACCGCGCTCGCCGTGGAGGTCGTGCTCTCGGGCGGCACCGCGAGCAACGCCACGATCAGCAGCGACGCCTATCTCCTCGTCTCAGGGGGCAGCGCCGACGGCACGACCGTCGAAGACGGGGGCGTGCTCCTCGTCAGCGGGGCTGGCGGGGTCGTCACCAATACAGTGCTCAAGGGGTCGGGTCCCGCACCGCTCTCCGGTGGCGTTTCCGGTTCGCTGGAGCTGGTCCAAGCAGGTGGCGTGGCCAGCGGGACGACGGTCAGCAGCGGTGCCCAGGTCCTGGTGTCGAGCGGCGGCACCGTCAATTTCACGACGATCAGCGCGGGCGGCCTGCTGCTGATCAGCAACAGCGGCACGGCGAGCAACACGTCGATGACCGGCAGCGGCGAGATCAATGTCAGCACCGGCGGCACGCTGGTCAGCGCGACGGTCAGCGACGGCCTGGTACAGGTGAATTCGGGTGGCGAGGTCGATTTCCTGACCGCGACCGGCAACGCGTCTGTTGCCGTCGGCGGCGGAGGCCTGCTCAGCAGCGCCACGATCGCGAGCGGCGGGGATCTGTCGGTCTTCGGCAGCGGCGGCTCGGCGACATTCGTCACGCTAAGCAGCGGCGGGACGATGTCGGTGAGCCTGGGCGGTAAGGCGACCCAGACGACGGTCAGCAGCGGTGGCATTCTGGATGCCGCGGCGGGCGGCACGGTCAGCGCCACGACGGTGCTGTTCGGCGGCGAGCTCGACGTCCAGGGCACGGCGATCGGCACAAGCGCCACGTCGGGCGGCCAGATCATTGTCCAGGGCGGGACGACGAGCAACACCACCCTCTCTGGCTTCACCATTCTCTCGGGCGTCAGAACCCGGACGCGGGAGGACGTGCAATCGGGCGGTACGGCGTTCGGCACGACGGTGGGCTCGGGCGCCCGCCTGACGGTGGAATCCAATGGCTCCGCAGTCGGGACCGTGATCCTGAACGGCGGCGCCGATACCGTCTCCTCCGGCGGCGTCGCCAGCGGCACTACCGTGTCGAGCGGCGGCAATGAGCGGATCGCGGGCGAGGGGGACAACGCAACCGTCGAGAGCGGCGGCGCCTATACCGTTCTTGCCGGCGGGCGCGCGTCGGGGACCATGATACTGAGCGGCGCCAGCGCCACGGTCTCGTCCGGCGGCGGCACATTCGGCCTCCAGCTGGAAGGCGGCAGCTTCACGATTTCCTCCGGCGGCACCGCGACCGGCACGACGGTCGACGGCCCCGGCGCCGTCAGCGCGTTCGGCGCGGTCAGCGGCACCATGCTGAACAGCGGCGCCACCTTGCTCGTCGAATCCGGCGGCAGAGCGTTCAATACCAGCGTCGGCAGCGGCGCCACCCTCGACGATTTCGGCTCGGCCGCCGGGACAGAGGTCGAATCCGGCGGACAGTTCACGGTCGAATCGGACGCCGCGGCCAGCGGCACGACCGTCGAGGCCGGGGGCGCCATGACGGTGCTCGGCGCGGTCACCGGCACGACGCTCAGCGGCGGTTCCCTTGTCGTCAGCTCCGGCGGCACGGCGCTGACGACGGTTATCGATTCGGGCGCTGACGTCAGCGCCTATGGCGGCCTCAGCCTGACCACGCTGAACGGCGGCACGCTGGTGATCGAATCCGGCGGCTCGGCAGCCGCCACGACCGTCGATGCCGGTGCCGTCACGGTGTTCGGCGCCGTCACCGACACGGTACTCAGCGGCGGTTCGCTGCTTGTCACGTCCGGTGCTTTCGCCAGCGATACCACCATCGATACCGGCGCCGTCGCCAGTGCATTCGGAAGCGTGACCGGGACCACCGTCAATGCCGGCGGCGAGCTGATCGTGGAATCGGGCGGGTCGGCCGCCGATACTACAATTGCGTCCAGCGGCCTCGTCGTGGTCAGCGCGTCCGGCACAGTCGACGGGACGACGCTGAGCGGCGGCACGCTCCTGGTCGAGGCCGGCGGTTCGGCGGCGAACACCGTGATCGACGCCGGTTCCGTCAGCGCGTTCGGCGTGCTGACCGCGACGACGCTCGAGGGCGGCCAGGTCCTGCTCGGGTCGGGCGCGTCCGCGTCCGGCGTCGAGGTGGATGGCGGTGCCTTCGTGGTCAGCGCCTTCGCTACCGTCACGGGGACGACGATCACCGGGGGCCAACTGGTCGTCAGCTCGGGCGGCGTGGCCAGCAACAGCCTCGTCGGTGTCACCGGCGTGCTGGTGGTCAGCAGCTTCGGCGAGGTCAGCAGCACCACGGTGGGCGCCGGCGGCGAGCTGATCGTCCAGTCTGGCGCCGTTGCCGACACCGTCACTGTCAGCGGCAATGCCGCGCAGGTCGTCGTCAGCAATGGCGGCCTTGTCGAGAACGCAACGTTCCAGGGATCGTCCACCAGCGCCGGCGAGGTTTTCGCCTTCGAAATCGTTTCGGCCGGCGGTTCGGCGACCAGCACCACGATCGGCATCGATGCCTATGCCCTGGTCAAGGGCGGCGCGGTCGACAGTTTCACGGTGTTGAGCGGCGGCGAGCTGGTGCTCAGCTCCGGCGGCGTGGCCACGAATACGCTCGTCACCGGCTTCGGCCACTCCGTCCTCGGCGCTGTCGACGACGCGTTGGTGATCGTTTCGTCCGGCGGCAAGGCCAGCAACACCAGCGTCGGCGTCGCCGGCCAGCTCCTTGTCGGCGCGGGCGGCTCGGCGACCTTCACCGATGTGTTGAGCGGCGGCACTGCCACGGTCCAGGGCGTCACCGTCAGCACCAATGTCGGCGGCGACGGTGTCGAGGTCATCGTCGCGGGCGGCAGGACCAGTTTCACCAGCGTCAGCAGCGGCGGTGCCGAGACCGTATCCTCGGGCGGCGTCGCCTCCTTCACCACGGTCAGCGCCGGCGGCGGCGTCACCGTCTCGTCCGGCGGTGCCACCGTATCGGCCACGCTCAGCGGTGGTTCGCTCGACGTGCTGTCCGGCGGCGTCGCCAGCAATAGCTTCATCCTCAGCGGCGGCGTCGAAACCGTCTTCACCGGCGGCACGGACAAGTCCGCGACGATCGGCGACGGCGGCGTGCTGGATCTTGCCGGCGGCAAGGCCAGCGGCGTCACCGTGCTCAGCGGCGGCGAGATCGTGTTCGACGGCGGGACCGTCAGTGGGATCACGATCTCGAGCGGCGGCATCGAAGGGATCGCATCGGGCACGACGCTGGCGGGCCTCTCCATCGGCGAGGGGATCAGGTTGGTGGTGTCGTCCGGCGGGGCGGCCCACGCGGTCACCGCGGCCGGCGGCGGTGGAATCAATGTCAGCTCCGGCGGGACCGTTTCCGGGGCCACAATCTCCGGCTTCGAGACCCTGTCTTCCGGCGACATGCAGGCCTCTTTCCTGAACCTGTCGGCCGGCGGTTCGGCGACCAACGTCACGGTCACCGACGCGGCCGTGTTCAACATCTCCGGCGGCACGGCCACCGGCATCAACGTCACCGATGGCGGCGGCGTCAATGTCAGCCTCGGCGGCACCGTGTCCGGCGTCACCCTGTCGGGCGAGCTCACCCTCTCCGGCGACGAGCGGCCTTCCTACCTGAACCTGTCGGGCGCGACGGCGAGCAATGTGAGCGCGACCGATTGCGCCACTGTGACCGTCACCAGCGGCGGCGTTTTCGACGGCACCGCCAGCGTCGGCGCCGGGTTCAATGTCGGCGCGAAGGGCGTGGCGTCGGGGATCAGCATCACCGGCGTCGATTCCTCGAACGACAGCGGGACCCAGGCTTCGTTCCTGAACCTTTCGGCGGGCGGCAGCGCTACCGATGTCAGCGTCAGCGACCGCGCCGTCTTCACCGTGTCCGGCGGCACCGCCAGCGGGATCACCGTCACCGATGGCGGCGGGATCGATGTCGTGGGCGGCGTGACGTCGGATACGTCGCTGTCCGGCTTCATCCTGGTATCGAACGGTATCCAGGCGTCGTTCGAGACGGTATCGGCCGGCTCCGCCATCAGCACCACCGTCGGCAGCGGCGGCGTGCTCACCGTGCTCAGCGGCGGCACCGCGGACTTCGTCACCGTGCTCAACGGCGGCGAACTCGTCTTCGGCGGCGGCGAGATCGACGATGTGACGATCTCCAGCGGCGGCACGGAGGCGATCCTCTCCGGCGTCGATGTCAGCGGCCTCACCGTCGGCGACGGCGTGACCCTGTTCGTATCGGGCGGCGGCGAGGCGGACGGCGCGGCGGTCGCCTCGGGCGGCCAGATCATGATCCTGGGCGGCGGTGTCGTGGACGGCGCGACGCTCAGCGCCGGGGGCAAGATATTCGTGCTCAGCGGCGGCGAGCTGCTGCTGACCAGCGCGCTCAACAGCGGCGTGTTCTTCTCCAGCGGCGGCATCGAGGCGATCGCCTCGGGCCGCAAGATCAGCGGCCTTCAGGTCGACGGCAACGCCACGCTCGAGGTTTTTGCCGGCGGCAGCGCGCTGAACACCACGGTGGCCTCCGGCGGGACGATGGACATCCAGTCCGGCGGCACGGCTGTCCTGACGGTGGTCGGCGGCTTCGTTGTCGTCTCCAGCGGCGGCACACGGCCATCGACACTCAACATGTCGTCGGGCGGATTCGCCAGCCTGACCAGCGTCACCGACGGTGCGGTCTTCAACATCTCCGGCGGTGAGGCCGACGAGGTGTTCGTTGCCAGCGGCGGCCAGGTCAATGTCGGCTCCGGCGGGACCGTCTTCGCCGCCACGCTCAGCGGCTTCTCGACGGTCTCCGGCAGCACGCATGCGTCGCTGCTCAATCTGTCGGCGGGCGCCGAGGCCGATCTCGTGAGCGCGGCAGGCGGCGGCGGCATCAATGTCGGGTCCGGCGCCCTGGTCTCCGGCGCCCTGGTGAGCGGGTTCGTGGACGTCGGGTCGGCGGTCCAGGCCTCATTCCTGAATCTGTCTTCCGGCGGGTCGGCGCTCGATGTCAGCGTCAGCGACGGTGCCCTGCTCAATGTTTCCGGCGGCACGGCCAGCGGGATCACCGTCACCGACGGGGGCGGAATCAATGTCATGGGCGGTGTGACGTCGGACACGACGCTGTCCGGCTTCACCGTCGTGTCCGGCGAGATGCAGGGCTCGTTCGAGACAGTGTCGGCCGGCTCCGCCTCCGACACCACGGTCGGCGATGGCGGCGTGCTGACCGTGCTGAGCGGTGGCGAGGCTGACGGCGTCACCGTGCTCAGCGGTGGTGAGCTGGTCTTCGGCGGCGGCAAGGTCGACGACTTCACGGTCGCCAGCGGCGGCACCGAGGGGATCGCCTCCGGTGTGACCGTCAGCGGCCTCACCGTCAGCGGCGGCGTCTCTCTTGTCATATCGGGCGGGGGCATCGCGGCCGGCACATCCGTCGGTTCCAACGGCCGGGTCTTCGTTCTCTCAGGCGGCGAGCTGCTGCTGACCGACGCTCCGACCGGCACCGTTTACTTCGAAAGCGGCGGCATCGAGGCGATCGGTTCGGGCACGTCGATCAAGGGGCTCCAGGTCAGCGGCGCCGCCACACTTGCGGTTCAGTCCGGCGGCGTCGCCCGCGCGACCGAGGTGACCGACGGCGGGACGATGAATGTCCTGGCGGGCGGGGTGGCCTCGAATACATTCGTCAGCGGCTTCGCAACGCTCTCCAGCGGCGACACCCGGCCCTCGACCTTTAACGTTTCTTCAGGCGGCTCTGCCGGCAATACCACCGTCACCAAGGAGGGGATATTCAACGTCTCCGGCGGCGGCACGGCGGACGGGGTGTTCGTCTTCAGCGGCGGCCAGGCCAATGTGGGATCGGGCGGCATCGTGACCGGCGCCGTCGTCGACGGCTTCCTGAACCTGTCCTCCGGCGGCGGCGTGCAGGCATCGCTGCTCAACCTGTCTGCGGGCGGCTCAGCCGATGGCACTTCGGCGACCGGCGGCGGCGGCATCGCTGTCGGGAGCGGCGCCACAATCTCCGGCGCGGTGATCAGCGGTTTCGTCGATCTCGGCTCTGGCGTCATCCAGGCTTCCTTCCTCAACCTCGCCTCGGGCGGGTTGGCGACCGACACGACAGTGGAAGACGGCGCGGTCTTCAATGTGAGCGGGACGGCCGACGGGGTCACCGTCGACGATGGCGGCGGCATCAATGTCGCGGTCGGCGGCGTGACCTCGGGCGTGCTTCTGTCAGGCTTCACCACCGTTTCCGGCACGGTCCAGGGCTCGTTCGAGATCGTGTCGGCGGGCGGCTTCGCCAGCGACACCACCGTCGACAGCGGCGGCGTGTTCACCGTCCTCAGCAGCGGCACGGCCAGCGGCGTCACGGTTCTGTCCGGCGGCGAGATCGTCTATGGCGGCGGCACCGCCGACGACGTGACCATCAGCAGCGGCGGCTTCGAAGGGATCGCCGCCGGCCTCACCATCAGCGGCATCGCCGTCGCCGACGGCGTCACCTTGTTCGTCGTCTCCGGTGCGACGGCGGTCAATCCCTTCGTCGCGTCCGGCGGCATGATCGACGTCAAGGACGGCGGCCAGCTCTTCGTGACCAGCGGCAGCGTCGGCGGCGTGACGCTCGGCTCCGGCGGCACCGAAACCGTGGCGGACGGGGCGACGGTCTCCGGCGTGCTCGTCGGCGGCGGCGCGACGCTGGCGGTTTCGTCGGGCGGTACGGCGGTGGACGCCACGGCGCAGTCGGGCGGCGGCATCAACGTATTCTTCGGGGGCACGACCACGGGCGCCGTGGTCGACGGCATCGACGCGACTTCCGACTTCGCGACCCCATCCTTCATGATCGTCTCTTCCGGCGGCGTCGCCAGCAACACCAGCGTGACCTTCGGGGCCAGCTTCACGGTGCTCAGCGGCGGCGAGGCCGACGGCGTCACGGTCACCAGCGGCGGCCAGTTCACCGTCAATAGCGGCGCCACCGTGACCAGCGCCAGTATCGACGGCTTCCGGCCGCTCTCCTCGGGCTTCCAGTCCTCGTTCATGAACGTGTCGTCGGGCGCGACGGTGAATACCGTCAGCGTCAGTGACGGCGCAGTGCTGAACATTGCCGGGGCGGCGGTCACCGACGTGTTCGTGACCAGCGGCGGCCAGGTCAATCTGTCGGTCGGCGGCTCGATCTCTGGCGGCAGCGTCGACGGCTTCCTGAACCTCTCTTCCGGCACGCAGTCGTCGTTCATCAACGTCTCCTCCGGCAGCACGGCGACCGATATCGCCATCGGCGACGGGGCGACGGTCAATCTCTTCGGCGGGGTATTGAGCAAGGCCACGGTGGTCAGCGGCGGCGGCGTCAATGTGGCCGCCGGCGGCACGACCTTCGGGGTTGCGCTCAGCGGCTTCACCTTCATCTCCGGCGTCGCCCAGGGCTCGTTCGAGACCGTTTCCGGCGGCGCGTCCGCGACCGACACGACGGTCGATGACGGCGCCGTCTTCAACGTCTCGTCCGGCGGCTTCGCCAGCGAGACGACGGTCAGCGGCGGTACGGTCAACATCCAGGGCGGCGTCGTTTCGGGCGTCGAGATGGATGGCGGCGTCTTCAACATCTCGGGCGGCAGCGCCTACGATGTCGCGGGCGCGGGCATCGTCAATGTCTCGTCCGGCGGCTTCGTGTCGGGCCTTACCGTCAACGGCGCGAAATCGTTCGAGAACCTGTCGTCCGGCGGCTTCGTCAGCGACACCACCATCGGCAGCGGCGCCGTGCTGGCGCTCGGGCGGGGCGGCACGGCGCAGGACGTGACCATATCGAAAGGCGGGCAGCTGCTGTTCCTGGGCGGCACCGCGACCGACGTCACGGTCAAGAGCGGCGGCAGCGAGGCGATCGGCGCCGGTATCAGGCTCAACGGGCTTACCGTCGCCAACGGCGTGAAGCTGACGGTTTCCTCCGGCGGCGTCGCGGTGGCCCCGAAGGTGCAGGCGGGCGGCGCGGTCACCGTGCTGCGCGGCGGGCAGATCGTGCTGACCAGCGCGGTCTCCAGCGGCCTCACCATCTCCAGCGGGGGTTTCGAGGCGATCGCGACATCGGTCGGCGGCCTGACGGTCGGCAGCGGCGTGACGCTGCTGGTGTCCTCGGGCGGTAACGCTGCCGGCGTGAAGGTGCAGAAGGGCGGGCAGGTCGTCTTCGCCGGCGGCATCATCACCAACGCCACGATCAGCAGCGGCGGCAGCGAGGGCGTGGCCAACAAGGCCAAGGTCAGCGGGCTGACCATCAGCAGCGGCGTGACCCTCTATGTCTCGCTCGGCGGCACCGCCAGCGCGACGACGGTGCTGAAAGGCGGCGAGATCGTCTATGCCGGCGGCACCATCGTCGGCACGGTGTTCGCCAGCGGCGGCAGCGCGGCCGTTGCCGCCGGCACCAAGGCGACCGGTATCGCCATCACCAGCGGCGCCGTCCTGATCGTCTCGTCCGGCGCGACCGCCAGCGGCGCCAAGATCTCGAGCGGCGGCGAGCTGATCTATGCCGGCGGCACCGTGACCGGCGCCGTCTTCACCGGCGGCAGCGCGGCCATCGCCGCCGGGCTGAAGGTCAACGGCCTGATCGTCAGCGGCGGCGAGACGCTGATCGTCTCGTCCGGCACCACCGCCAGCGGCGCCAAGGTGCAAAGCGGCGGGCAGATACTCTATGCCGGCGGCACCATCGCCGGCGTGACGATCAGCAGCGGCGGCGCCGCGGGCATCGGCGCGGGGGTGAAGCTCAGCGGCCAGGTCATCGCCAGCGGCACGGCGCTTGTCGTCTCGTCCGGTGGCTCCGCGATCGGGGCCAAGGTGCAGAAGGGCGGCACGATCGTCTATGCCGGCGGCACGATCACCGGCGCCACGGTCAGCAGCGGCGGCAATATCGGCGTCGTCGGCGCGAAGGTTTCCAACCTGACAATCGGCAGCGGGGTCACGCTCGCGGTGGCGTCCGGCGGGACGGCGGTCAACGCCTCCATCCAGAAGGGCGGCGCCTTCGTCTTCGGCCCCGGCGGCGCGGAGACCGGCCTCAAGCTCGCAAGCGGCGCAACGGCGTCGGTGGCCAGCGGCGGCTCCATCGCCGGGCTTACCATCGGCAGCGGCGTCGCGCTGAACGTGAGCTCGGGCGGCGCTGCCAGCGGCACCGTGCTCAGCGGCGGCATCGAGACCGTGGCCAATGGCGGCGTCGTCGGCGGCACCACGATCTTCGGTTCCAACGCCACGCTGGCGCTCGGTACGAAATCCAGCGTGTCGCTCACCGTTTCCGGCTTCAAGGCGTCGGATGCGATCGACCTGACCGGCTTTGCCTTCAAGGCGACGGAGAAGCTGACCTTCACCGCCAGCAAGACCGGGGGCACGCTTACGGTCGTCGACGGCACTTTGAAGGCGACGGTCACTTTGTTCGGTCAGTATGTCGCCGCCGGATTCCATCTTGCCAAGGATTCGTCCGGCGGTACGGTGCTAACCTATTCGCCGCCTCCGGCGCATGTTGCAGAGCTTGCGGTTCCGCGAGGATAAAGGGCGTGGCCGTCCTGGGGGCGGCGCGCAACACGGTTGAGTAGGACGATCTTGCGGGACTGGTTCGAGCGGAATGAAGAGATCGCGCAGCTTGCGCGGCGTCAGCTTTTCTTTGTCGGTGGGGCGCCGCGCTCAGGCACGACCTGGCTGCAGCAGCTCCTGGATGCCCATCCGGATGTCTGCTCCAAGGGCGAAGGGCTGTTCCTGCAGCAGCTTGCCGTGCCGCTCGAGAAGATCATGGCGCAGCGCGGCGAGGTCATCGCCGGCAAGAACCAGCAGCTGTTCAAGCATACCGGCGGCTATCCCCTGCCGGTGAAGGACGATGTCGAGTTCCTGATGGGAACAGCCATCCTGACCGCGCTTCATCAGCAGAGCGAGGGCAAGCCCTATAAGGCTATCGGCGAGAAGACGCCTGAGAACGTGTTCTTCTATCCCCGCCTGAAGGCGTTGTTCCCGAAGGCGAAATTCATATCGATCGCGCGCGACCCGCGCGACGTGCTGACCTCGGCCTGGCATTTCTTCAAGAAGCCGGTGCCGGGGGAGGACGAGATCAAGTCCAAGCTGGAATTCATCCGCGGCGCCCTGCCGTCGATGAACGACGGCGCGCGCAAGATGGTGGAATTCCACAAGGCCAATCCCAACGACCATATCTTCGTCACCTACGACGCCTTGCGCACTCAGCCGGGGCCGTATCTGGCCCAGCTGTTCCGCTTCATCGGCGTGTCCGACAAGGCCGACATCGTCGCCGAATGCATCAGGAAGACCGATTTCGCCGTCCAGACCGGCGGCCGCCCCGCCGGGGTGGAGCAGAACGGCGTCTTCCACCGCAAGGGCGAGGTCGGCTCCTGGAAAGCGACGCTGAATGAGGAGATGGCCGGGGTGATCCTCAAGGACCTGGATTGGATGTTCCCGCTTTTTGGCTGGAAAGTTTAGGGGAAGGCAGGAATATAGGTAATGATCCTTTCTTGCCTGGACCTGAATTGAACCGTAATCAAAGAAGACGAGACAAGGCACAGCGCAAGCCGCTGCGAGGACCTATGACAGATACATTGCTTGTTAAGCTCCCGCCGGAGAGCCCGGCCGCCGAGCCCGCGCCGGAAACCTCCGCCGCCCCGCCGCCGCCCGCGGATTCCGCATCGGCCCAGACCGACAAGCGGCCCTATCCGCCGCCGGCCGAGATGCCGACGCAGGAAGGGCCGATGGGCCTCCGCTTCGACTATAATGACGGCTGCCGGGTGTTCCTGCCCGATGGCGGCAAGTGGAAGATACGCCTCAGCGACACCGATACCGGCAACATCCTGTTCCAGACCGCGCTCGGCGGCGGCCGGATCAACAGTTCGAAGCGCTATTTCCTGCGCTGCCGGATCGAGGTGTGGTCGGACGACAAGGAGGTCTTCACCCACGATTACAACTGCGAGGGCAAAGAGGTCCTGGTCCAGTTCCCGGTCGGCACGATCGGCGACACGATGGGCTGGTTCCCCTATGCGGTGAAGTTCCAGGCAGAGCATGGCTGCAAGCTGACCTGCGCGATGGCCGAATGGCTGATCCCGCTCTATGCCCCGTGCTATCCCGAAATCACCTTCGTCGGCCATGACGGCGTCAAGGCCGACAGCTATTACGCCACCTATTCGATGGGCCTGTTCTTCGACGACGACGATCATGTCCATCAGCCCTGCGACTTCCGGCTGGTCGGTCTGCACCGCACCGCGGGCTATATCCTCGGCGTCGATCCGACCGAGGTGGCGCCGAAGCTGGCGATCTCCGACGATCCCCGCCCGATCCCCGAGAAATATGTCTGCATCGCGGCGCAAAGCTCGACCCAGTGCAAATACTGGAACAACCCGTCGGGCTGGCGTGAGGTTGTGCAGTTCCTGAAGGATGCCGGCTATCGCGTGATCTGCATCGACCAGCGCACCGAGCACGGCACCGACATCACCTGGAACCACATCCCCTATGGTTGCGAGGACCAGACCGGCGACCGGCCGCTTATCGAGCGGGCGCACTGGCTGAAGCACTGCGAATTCTTCGTTGGCCTGTCCAGCGGCCTCTCCTGGCTCGCTTGGGCCGCGGGGGCCAAGGTGGTGATGATCTCGGGCTTCACCCACCCGACCAACGAGTTCGACACCCCCTACCGCGTGATCAACTATCACGCCTGCAACAGCTGCTGGAACGACGTGCGGGTGCGGTTCGACCATAAGGACTTCCTGTGGTGCCCGCGCCATGCAGGCACGCCCCGGCAGTTCGAATGCACCCGCCTCATCACGGCCGAGGCGGTGAAAACCGCTATCCGCCGCATACCGGGATTTGGTAAGACCGCTACACAATAACGTAAGAATGGTGGACCGATGAGCGATTACACTTCAACCGTCTCATCCGGCGCCACCGTCAGCGGCGAGGTTGTGTCGTCCGGCTCCGGCCAGGACGTGCTGTCCGGCGGCAAGGCCATATCCGGCTCCGTGTTCGATTTCTGCTCGCAGAGTGTGGAAGGCCGCACCAGCGGCATGCTGATCGGCGAGTTCGGGCTTCAGCTCGTCAATGCCGGCGGTGTCACCGTCGGCACGGTCGTCGACGATGGCGGCACGCAGGAAGTCTATGCCGGCGGCACTGTCAGCAACACCGTTCTCATCGGCTACAACGCCACGCAGGTCCTCTCCGGCGGCGTCGCGATCGGGACGGTCCTGTCGGGCAGCTTTCAGGCCATCGGGCCCGGCTCCGTCGCCAGCAAGACCACCATTTCCAGCGGCGGCAACCAGACGGTCATCAATAGCGGCACCGCCAGCGGCACGGCGATCAAAAGCGGCGGCGAACAGGACATACTGGGCGGCAAGGCTGTCGCCACGACGATCAGCTCCGGCGGCCTGCAATTTGTTTCGACCGGCGTCGTCAGCGGCACCACCATCCTGAAGGGCGGCGCCCAGGTGCTCTCGGGCGGCGGCGCGGCCTTCGGGGTGACGATTTCCAGCGGCGGGTTCGAGACCTTGGGCTCCGGCACCTTCGCCAGCGGCGTGACGGTCAAGAGCGGCGGCACCGTCGTGCTGGCCGGCGGCACGGTGGTCGGGCTGACGCTGAGTTCGGGCGGCATCGAGCAGGTGGCCAAGGGCGGTGTGCTGGTCGCGTCGTCGGGCCAGACGCTGTCCGGCGTCGAGGTGCTGTCGGGCGGGGTGGTCGTGCTGTCGGGCGGCACGTTCGCCGGCCTCAAGATCAGCAGCGGCGGCATGGAGGTGCTGGGCAAGGGGACCAAGCTCAGCAACCTCATCGTCAGCAACGGCGTCAACCTCATCGTCTCCTCAGGCGCCACGCTGTCCGGGGTCAAGGTGCTGTCGGGCGGGGAGATCACCTATGCCGGCGGCAAGGTCACCGGCGTCACCATTTCCGCGGGCGGCTCGTCCGGCATCGCCGGCGGGGTCGTCAGCAGCGGAACGGTGATCAGCAAGGGGCAGGTGCTGTTCGTTTCTGCTGGCGCGACGCTCAGCGGCGCCAAGGTGCTGAAAGGCGGAGAGGTCGTCTATGCCGGCGGCAATATCAGCGGACTGACGGTCGCGGTCGGCGGGATCACCGCCGTGGCGGCCGGCGCGACCCTGACCGTCGGCGCCGGCAAGACCGTGAAAGGGGTCATCGTCCTCGACGGCGGGCTGCACGACGTGCAGAAGGCCGGCGTCGCCAGCGGCACCGCGATCAGCAATGGCGGGTTCCAGAGCGTCGAGGGCAGGGCGGTCAACACCACGGTTTCGGCGGGCGGCTTCCAGCTGGTCAGTGGCGGCGGCGTCACCACCAATACGGTCCTGAGCGGCATCGCCGATCCGACCGAGCTCGATACCGGCGCCGCGCAGGACGTGGCCTCCGGCGGCACCGCCAGCGGCACGGTCATCGGCAGCGGCGCCTATCAGGAGGTCGATTTCGGCGGCACCGCGATATCGTCGGTGGTCCTCTCGGGCGGCTTCATGGAATGGGGTGAGGACGCCGCGGTGTCCGGGCTGACCGTCAGCAGCGGCGGCACGATCGACGTGTTCGACGGCGCATCGATCAGCGGCTTCGCGCTGGGCAACGGCGTCACCCTGATCGTCGAGGGCGTCAACAATTCGGGCAGCTTCAACCCCGCCTCCGCGACCAGCATCACCGTCAGCCGGGGCGCCACCTTCGTCAATGAGGGCGGCGTCGTCACCGGCCTCAAGCTGCTGGCCGGCGCCACCGAAGTGCTGGAGTTCGGCGGCACGCAGAGCAAGGTCAGGATTGGCAACGCCATCACCTTCGTCCTGTCCTCGGGCGGCACCGCCAGCGGCGTCTCCGTGCTGAAGGGCGGCACGCTGGTCTATGCCGGCGGCACAACCTCGGGAACCATAACCGTCGCGGCAGGCGGCAAGCAGGCGGTGGGCTCCGGCGCGACCGCCAGCGGAATCAAGGTCGCCTCGGGCACGACGCTGACCTTGTCATCCGGCGCCACCGCGGCAGCGACAAGCCTCAATGGCGGAACGGTCGTTTTCGGCGCCGCGGCCACGCTCGCGACCGGCGCCACGACCAAGATTTCCGCCACGCTCTCCGGGTTCCAGAAGGGCGACACGCTCGACCTCGCGGCCTTCACCTTCACCAAGTCGGAGGGGCTGACGGCCGCTTACGACGCCGGCAAGAACCAGACCACCGTGACCGTGACCGCCGGGAAGCTGTCGGCGGCGGTCGTCCTGTTCGGCCAATACACGGCGGCCGGCTTCCACCTCGCCGGCGACGGCCATGGCGGCACCGCGGTCACCTATTCCGGCACGGTTAGCGCGCACACCGTGATCGCCCCCGGCCACGCGTAGGATTCGCTCCCGCCTCCCGTACAAAATACGGGAGCGTGCGGGAGCGAGAAATGACGACGACAACGGTTTCGTCAGGGCAGACGGTCAGCAGCGCGCAGATCACTTCCGGCAACACGGAAATCGTGCTGTCGGGCGGCGTCAGCATAGCTCCGACCGTCTCGGGAGGCGGGCTCATCCAGGTCCAGGGCGGCACGGTCAGCAGCGCCACGGTGATGGGCCAGGCGGGCGGAGCGCCGGGCGTCATGGACGTGCTGAGCGGCGCCGTCATCGGCCTGGACGTGACCAGCGGTGGCAGCGTCAATGTCAGCGGCGGCATGACCGTGAGCACGGTGCTCAGCGGGGGCGCGCTGAACTCGGTCGGCGGCAGCACCGGGTCGCAGGAGACCGTGTTCGCCGGCGGCATCGCCAGCGCCACCGTTATCGATGCGCACTGCGATCTGACAATCAGCAGCGGCGGTATCGCCTCCGGCACGATCGTGGAGACCAGCGGCGTGGAGATCGTGGCTGGGCAGGAAGTCGGTGGCCTGGTCGCCGGCGGCCAGATCACCGTTTCGGCCGGCGGGGCGCTTTTCTCAGGGACGGTCGAGGCCGGCAGCGCGATCCTGTTGTCCGGTGCGACCGCATCATCCATCGACGTTTCCGACGGTGCATTTTCGCTGACGTCGGGTGCCTCTGCGACCGACATCAGCCTTTCCTCCGGTGCTGTCCTGACGATGAGCGGCGGCATGGCCAGCGGGATCACGATCGGCAGTGGCGCAACTTTGATCCTGTCGGCCGGCACGATCGCTGACGTGACGCTGTCGAGCGGTGGCGTGGAATACGTCGCCGTCGTGTCGTCGGGCGTGACCGTCAGCGGCGCGACGGAGGACCCCAGGCACTTCGCGACGCAGGCGGTGCTGCAGGGCGGCACCGCGGTCGACACGCTGGTCGTCTTCGGCGGAACCCAGCTGGTCAGCGGCACGGCCGACGGCACGGTCGTTTCATCGGGCTCGCATCAGGTCGTCGTCACCGGCGGTTTCGCGTCGGGGACGGTTGTCGGGGTATCGGGCAGCGCTATTTTCGTGGGCGGGTCGGGATCCGATATCACCGTATCGAGCGGCGGCCGGCTCACGATCTCGGGTGGCGGCGTCATGGGCGGGGTCATCCTGTCCAAAGCCTCGGCGACAGTGCTAGGTGGCGAAGCGGACGGCATCACGGTCCAGGGCGGCGGCGTGCTCATCGAATCCGCCGGCACGGTCAATGGGATCACGGTCGGCAGCGGCGGCATCTTCGTCTTTTCCGGCGGCACGGCCAGCAACGTCACGGTGCAGACCGGCGGCATAGAGGTCGTCGCCACCGTCTCGTCCGGAACGACCCTCAGCGGCGCCAAGATCGTCGCCGGCTTCACCCAGACCGTGCTCTCCGGCGGCGCCACCGTCGGCGCATTCGTCACCAGCGGTACTCAGGTGGTCGACGGGACAACCACGGGGACTATCGTCTCGGGCGTCTCGAACGTGGGCGTTTATCAAATAGTCTCATCCGGCGGCGTCACAAGCGGCACGATCCTGACGCTCGGCCAACAGGACGTGGATTCCGGCGGCATTGCGTCCGGCACCGTCGTAACCAGGGGCGCTCAGTTTATCGGTGGAGGCCTTGCGGTCAGCACGACGGTAGGCTCGCACGGGCAGCAATATATCGGTGGCGGCGGTGCTCAGGATTCGCTCGTTTCGGGCGGATTACAGATGGTCTACGGCTCCGGCACAGCCGCAGGCACCACCATCGAGGCCGGCGGCCTGCAGTCGGTCTACGGCTCGGCCATCGACACCACTGTCGAGGGCGCGGGCAGTCGACAGGACGTCTATGGCGTCGTGTCCGGCACTATACTGCTGGACGGCGGGGAGCAGTTTGTCCAATCGGGGGTCGCATCCGGCACCCGGATCGGAAGCGGCGGGACCGAGTTTGTCGGCCTAAACCACTTTATATCCACGAACTACGATTTTTCCGTCACGCGCGGGATCACCAACGATGTCACCGTGTCGAGCGGCGGCACTCTGCTTGTCAGCGGCAGCAGCGCGGATGGCGTCACCATATTGAGCGGCGGCGTCGAACGGGTCGACGGTGTTTCCTTTTATGTCCCTTATCCTTACGAATATCACCAGCATCGTAGTGGCCACGAGGTCAGCTACGAGGGGGTGACAAGCAACATCACCATAGACGGCGGCACGCTGCTGGTCGGCGACGGGGTCGCGGAGGGCGTCACGCTGCTGGCCGGCGGCCTCCTGAGCGGTTACGCCAACGATGTCGCGATCAGCAGCGGCGGCCTCATGATCGGCAGCGGCAGCGATATCACCGTGCTTTCCGGCGGCGAGCTGATCACGCCCGGGCCGTCATCCGGCATTGTCGTCAGTTCCGGCGGCACGGTGGTCTATGAGAACGTCTCGTCGGGCGCGATGGTCAGCGGAGTGGCCGTGATCAGCGGCACCTCCCAGTCCGTCGCATCCGGCGGGTCGGCGGTGAGCACGACCATACTCTCCGGGGCGACGATGACGGTGGCGTCCGGCGGCAGAGTGACGAGCCTGACCATCTCCAGCGGCGGGCAAGCGTCCGACTCCGGGGCGATGAGCAGCATCGTCGTCAAAGGTGCGCTGGTTCAATTGGCAGGACATGTCAGCGGCGCTTCGGTGACCGGGGACTACGATCTCTACGGCGGCAGCGGCAGCGGGATCGTTGTCAGCAGCGGCGGCATCCTGGTCCAGGGCGGCGGCACGCTGAGCAACGTCGTCGTCGAGAGCGGCGGCCAGCTCATCCGTCTGGGGGGAACGGTCGCCGGCTTGACGATCCAGAACGGCGGCTCCGAATTTCTGGGCGTGGTGTCGTCCGGCGTCGTCGACAGCGGCACGGTGGTGCTGAACTACGGCCAAACCGTCTTGCTCGGCGGCAAAACGGTCGGCACGACGGTCTCGGGCCAGTCTCAATACGTGTCGGGGACGACGAGCGGCACGATTGTGAAAGGCGGCATGCAGATCGTTGCCCTGAAAGGCCTCTCGGTCGGCACAACGATCCACGTTGCGTCGTCGGCCGTTGGTCAGCTGGTGAACGGTGTCGCCACCGGGACAGTGATCGGACACGGAATACAGCAGATCGTCGGCACCGGCGTCGCCTATGGGACCGTCGTGTCCAATCATGGTGTCCAGGCTGTCATGTACGGCGTGGCATATGGGACGATCGTCCGGAGCGGCGGCCTGATAACGGACGCCGGCCTTGTCAGCGGGGCGACGGTTTCAGGAGGCGGCGTTCTGGTGGTTTCGTTCGTTGGTATTGCGAGCGGGACCGTCGTGCTGAAAGGCGGTTTGGAGCTGGTTGTCGGCGAGTCAATCGGCGCCACGATGAAGGTGGGCGGTCGGCAGATCGTCAGCACAACTGCCATCTCGGCGCATGTGTCGAGTGGGGGGCTTCAGACGGTTGCGCGCGGCGGGACAACGGTTGCGACCTTGGTCGCCAAAGGCGGACGAGAGATTGTCCAAGGCGCGGGGCTGGCGAGCAGGACAGTGGTTTCCGGCGGCCTGCTCACGATCGCATCCGGCGGAGCCGTGGAGGACACGCAGCTCCTCAGCGGAAACGAGGTCGTCGCATCCGGCGGCAGCATCGGGGGCGCCACCACCTTCGGCACGCATGCCGCATTGTCGGTACAGCCGGTGACGGGCAGCACCCTGACACTCAGCGGCTTCAAGGCCACCGACAGCCTGATCCTCCGGAACTTCGCCTTCGGCGCGGGCCTGACCCACGCCTTCAAGGAAAACACGGCCAAGACCGAGGGTGTGCTGACGATACGGGACGGCGCGCTCAGGATCACGGTGGACCTGTTCGGCCAGTATGTCGCCGCCGGCTTCCACTTCGCCAAAAGCGGGGCGGGGACAGTCGTAACCTACGCGGCGCCTCACACCGGCGCGGTCCAGCTTGCGGCGGCTCATGGCGCATAAGGGAAACCGCGCATTTCCCGCGCCATCGTAATTCTGTATAAGTTGCGCTAACGGCTTCGGCTAAATGAATGAACTCGGGACCGCGGGTAATCTCCGGCTCGAACGGGACATGGCGTTCAGGTGACTGGCACTGATCTTTCGGAAAATGCGCTCGGCGCCTTCATATTCGCCGGCGCCGCGCTGGGCGTTCCGCTCGACCGTACCGAGCTGACCCAGAAATACTTGAATGTCACCGGCCAGTTCGGTGTCAGCGAGATTCTGCGCGCGGCCAAGGCGGCGGAGCTGAAGGCGCGGCATGTCACCATCGCGGCCGACCGGCTGGCGCGCCAGCCGATGCCGGCGCTGGCGATCCTGAAGGATGGGCGGTTCCTCGTCGTCGGCCTGATTTCGGACGACAAGGTCCTGATCCAGGATCCGGCCGCGCCCAAGCCAGAGCATCTGTCGCGCGAGGAATTCGAGACGCAGTGGTCCGGCCGGATGATCCTGCTGGCGCGGCGCGCCACCACCAAGGGTGAGGCGCCGACCTTCAATCTGCGCTGGTTCATCACAGCGGTTCAGCGCTATCGCCGCGCGCTCAGCGAAGTCTTGGTCGCCTCTTTCTTCATCCAGCTGATCGGCTTGGCCTCACCCCTGTTCTTCCAGGTCGTGGTCGACAAGGTGCTGGTCCATCGCGGCCTCTCCACCCTCGACGTGCTGATGATCGGGCTGGGCATCATCTCGGTCTTCGAGGTCGTGCTGGGGGCTCTCAGAACCTATCTGTTCAGCCACACCACCAACCGCATCGATGTCGAGCTCGGCGCGCGCGTGTTCGACCACCTGCTGGCCTTGCCGATCGGTTATTTTGCCAACCGCCGGGTGGGTGACAGCGTTGCCCGCGTGCGTGAGCTGGAGACGATCCGCACCTTCATTACCGGCTCGTCGCTGACCTTGACCATCGACCTGTTCTTCACCCTGGTCTTCCTGGGCGTGATGTTCCTCTACAGTTCGCTGCTGACCTGGATCGTCATCGGCTCGCTGCCGCTCTATGTCGCGATCAGCCTGGTCGCCACCCCGATCTTCCGCGTCCGGCTGGATGAGAAATTCGCCCGCGGCGCAGAGAACCAGGCCTTCCTGGTCGAGGCGGTGTCGGGCGCCGAGACCTTGAAGGCGATGGCGATCGAGCCGCAGATGCAGCGCCGGTGGGAAGAACAGCTTGCCGCCTATATCCGCTCCTCCTTCTCGGTCCAGAACCTGGGCAATGTCGCCAGCCAGGGGGTGCAGTTCGTCAACAAGGCGACCATCGTGGCGACGCTCTATCTGGGCGCCAAGGCGGTGATCGACGGCGGCATGACGGTGGGCGAGCTGGTCGCCTTCAACATGCTGTCCGCCCGGGTGGCCGCGCCAGTGCTGCGCATCGCCCAGATCTGGCAGGATTTCCAGCAGACCCGGATTTCGGTCGAACGGCTGGGCGACATCCTCAACACCCCGCGCGAGATGGGCCAGCGCAGCGCCGCCTCGCTGCCCGCGATCCAGGGTGCGATCCGGTTCGAGCATGTCACCTTCCGCTATCGCCTCGACGCCCAGCCGGTGCTGAACGACGTGTCGCTGGATATCGCGCCCGGCCAGATGATCGGCATCGTCGGCCAGTCGGGCTCGGGCAAGTCGACACTGGCCAAGCTGGTGCAGCGGCTCTACACGCCGGAAACCGGCCGGGTCTATGTCGACGGCGTCGACCTCGCCATGGTCGACACGGCATGGCTGCGCCGCCAGATCGGCGTCGTGCTGCAGGAAAGCGTGCTGTTCAACCGCACCGCGCGCGAGAATATCGCGCTCGCCGACCCCGGCGCCTCGATGGAGCGGGTGATCGAGGCGGCTGAGCTGGCCGGCGCGCATGAATTCATCCTCGAGTTGCCGCACGGCTACGACACGCGGATCGGCGAACGCGGCGCCTCGCTCTCGGGCGGGCAGCGGCAGCGTATCGCCATCGCCCGGGCGTTGATGACCAACCCGCGCATCCTGATCTTCGACGAGGCGACCAGCGCGCTCGACTATGAAAGCGAGCGGATCGTGCAGGACAATATGCGCCGCATCGCCGCCGGCCGCACGGTGATGGTCATCGCCCACCGGCTGTCGACCATCCGCCGCGCCGACCGCATCGTCACCATCGAGAGAGGCCGCATCGTCGAGGACGGCACGCATGACGAGCTGATCAGGAGCAGCGGGCGCTATGCCCAGCTTCACCGTCTCCAGGCGGGGATCACCGATGTCATCTGATCCGGGAAAAGTCGAAGGCGGCAGGCTCGAAGGGGCCAGGCGCGAGCTGGGCAAGCTGATCCGGTTTCCCAAGGTCGCGGTTGCGCGCCGGGGAAATGACGAGCTGGAGTTCCTGCCGGCCGCGCTGGAGCTGATCGAGACGCCACCTTCGCCGTTGGGCCGCATCATGATGTGGACCATCATCGCGCTCGCCAGCGTCGCCTTCCTGTGGGCCTGCGTCGGCAAGGTGGACATCATCGCCACCGCCCCGGGGCGGGTCATCCCGTCGGGCCAGATCAAGCTGATCCAGCCGTTCGAGATCGGGGTGGTGAAGGCGATCCACGTGACCGACGGCGACCGCGTCCATGCCGGCGACGTGCTGATCGAGCTCGATCCCACCGCCAACCAGGCCGACCAGGACCATGTCGAGCGCGACCGCGTCCAGGCCCAGCTCGACGTGGCGCGTCTCTCGGCGGCGCTGACGGGCAATGCCGACAGCTTCGCCGCGCCCGAGGGCGCCGATCCC
>Ga0207694_10001272_pt1 | contig 21736 bp, 19 predicted proteins | sample KBSC34metaG_FD_184353 | JGI IMG/M metagenome (GOLD analysis project Ga0207694, IMG submission 184353) | Corn rhizosphere microbial communities from Kellogg Biological Station, Michigan, USA - KBS C3-4 metaG (SPAdes) (version 2) | ecosystem: Host-associated > Plants > Roots > Rhizosphere > Soil... | reverse complement strand
ACTTGACCGGTTGAATAACTTGATTCGTCGGAGGCGAGCAGGACATACAGCGGCGCCAGCTGGACTGGCCGAGCCGCGTTTCTTCGGCGCGTCGGCGTTGTCTATATCAGGCGTATGGCGTCCCCCTCAGGTCTTTAAACAAAATTTTCATAGACCCTCTTGAACCCGTTTATCGCAATTTCTAATTCGATCTCGTCGGATGCCGTAAGGATTCGATTTTGTCAGGGGCGCTCGCGCCGCCGGGCGCCCTCAGATCCAACTAGCTCATTTGAGGAGATGGAAATGAGAACCGCATATGATTTCTCCCCGCTCTATCGCTCGATGATCGGGGTCGACCGGATGGCTAACCTCATCGAGACCGCAATGAAGACGGAGGGGGGCGACACCTACCCGCCTTACGATATCCAGAAGACCGGTGAAGACGCCTACCGCGTTAGGCTCGCCGCTGCCGGCTTCTCGCCGGAGGAGCTTGAGCTCACTGCGCAGCCGAACCTGCTGATCGTCGCCGGGCGCAAGAAGGCGGACAACGACTCCGAGGACAAGACGTATCTTCACCGTGGAATCGCTGGCCGCAATTTCGAGCGTCGCTTCGAGCTCGCCGACTATGTCGTTGTGAAGTCGGCCGACTTCACCAACGGGCTTCTGTCGATCGACCTGGTCCGGGAAGTTCCAGAGGCGCTAAGGCCGCGCCGCGTCGAAATCTCGACCGGACAAGCGCCTGCCAGATCCGTTACCCAGCTCGAACAGAGCAAATCCGAACGCCGCGCAGCCTGACCCGCGTCTAGAACCGGCGCCATCTCGTTTGGCGCCGGTTCGCACGCATGCGAGAAAGGAGGAAAAGCATGAATATGCATGATCTTGTGCCCGCGCTTTCAGAGAGCGGACTTATGGCCGTTTCGACCGCCACTTGGCCTTGGAGGGCATCGACGAAGATCGTGTTCAGGCCAAATTCCGCAACGGCGTCCTGACGAGGACCGTTCCCAAATCGGCACAGAGCCGAGGGATGAAACTTGTAGAACAACCATGCTGGCAATGTTCAATCGAGCCCAGGCAGTCGAGAGAATGAACCATACGCAGGAGCGCTCGCTCAGGCCTGCGATCGTATTCCGCCATCCCAGAGACGTGCTGGATAATCCAATCCTTGAAATAGCAGAGAAGCGAGCGATTCTTGCCTCTTGGGCATCGGATGCATCGGCTGTCGAAGATCGGCCCGACCTGCGATGGCTCCCCGGAACCGAAGCGCCCGTTCATATTGACGATGTTCTGGGCAGCTTGGCAAAGCTAGACATGCCTCAAAACAGATGACGAAAAGTCCCAATCCGTCGAAGAGCATTGCCCCCTATAGTGTCGTCTAGGGAGGAATACTAGGGGCTCTTCTGCCTCGGTTCCGGCTCTCCGGGCAAGACTGTAATTCCCGCAAGAACACCAGGCAGTTCGCAAGCTTGGTATTCTATCGCAGAAGTATTCGTACTCTATTGTTCACATCGGCTCAGCCGTGAAAGAGCGTGAGCTGTCCCCGGACGCGCGGCCATTTAGCCAGTGCCGGCGGCGCGCAGACCGAATTCGGAGTCTCTCTGAGAGATAGAATAAAAAGGGCCCTCCGGCCGATAGTCGGCCGGCAGGGCCAGTTCGAGACTCGGTGATGCGTTTTCACCGTTTAAATAAACGCGCTTAGTCGAATTTGGTTTCCGAAATTGGGGCTCGGTCCGCGATGCCTCGCGCCCCGAATGCCGCCAGTGCCCGACGGCCTTTTGCACCGTTTCCGACCTATACGTTGTATTACATAAATTTAATGTAGCAGAAAGGAGGAAATCAGCTTGCTCAATTGTTTAGCGGTCGTCGGACGACAATTCCGCCGTCCCCAAACATATGGAGATCGAAATGCGCTTATCTCCCTATTTCATTCCCGTGATTCTTGGCTTGACAATGACCGCGCCGGCTATGCATCCGGCTTCGGCGCAAGTCGCGGTCGGTATCAGCGTGAATATTGCGCCGCCCCCGATTCCAGTTTACGCGCAGCCGCCGATTCCGGCCGAGGGGTACCTTTGGACCCCCGGTTACTGGGCCTGGGATGCGGTGACCGGCTACTACTGGGTGCCCGGTACCTGGGTGCGGCCGCCGGCTGTCGGCCTCCTCTGGACTCCTCCCTACTGGGGTTTTGAAGGCGGCGTCTACGGCTTTCACGCCGGCTATTGGGGCCCGCATATCGGCTTCTACGGTGGCGTGAATTATGGCTTCGGCTATGGCGGCGTCGGCTTTGAGGGCGCGGTCTGGAACGGCGGCGTGCTGTCCTACAACCGCTCTGTGACCAATATCAGCAACACCCACATCACCAACGTCTATAACAAGACGGTGGTGAACAGCCGGCCGGGCGGAGCGGCCTTCAACGGCGCCGGTGGCGTCGAAGCCAAGCCGACTGCGGCGGAAGAAGCCGCGGCGAAGGAGCAGCATCAGGAGCGTACGGCCGAGCAGACGCAACATGCGGAAGCTGCCAAGAGCAATCCGGAGCTGCGTGCCTCCACCAACCACGGCAAGCCGGCAGTGGCCGCGACCGCGAAGCCCGGTGACTTCAAGGGTTCCGGCGTGGTAGCGGCCAAGTCGGCTGGTCCGGGCGCCGAACATTCGGCGGCCATCCGGGGGCCGAACGGCGGCGCGGAAGCCAGGGGGAGGGCCGGTGCGGAAAAGACCGCCGCCGAGAAGCCCCAGGGCAAGACTGCCGGCGAGAAGCCGGCGGCAAGGCACGCTGCCAAGCCGGCACCCGAGAAGCCTGGCGTGGCATCGGAGAGCCGGAAGCCTGAGGGCGAGAAATCCGCGGCGGCCCGGCATGCCGCGACCCGTCGTGCCCCGGCTCGCCATCCGGAGGGCGCGGCTTCAGCCGAACATCCGGCGGCTCGCCACGCGGCACCGCACCAGGCTGCGCCGCGCCCGGCGGCTCCTCGCCCGGCCGCCGTGCCGGACCAGCGTCCGGCCAACAACAAGGACGAGAAGCACTAATCCGCTTCAGATACGGGCGCCGGTCAGAGCCGGTGCCCGTATCCATAGGGGTAGCACGACCGGCCGGCACTCTGCTTGCTGGCTTTGTTTCGGCCGCGCGCCGCGCCATTCTTACAAAAACGAAATTCTGATAACTTTTTTGCTACACGGGAAATTGGCGGGCCCGGAAGTGTGAGTCACGAGCGCGTTCGCGACCCCAGTTAAGCGATACGTCACACCGCCTAACGCACCAGATTGGGGCGATTATTGTGTTTCGGTCTCGGTGATTGCCGGCCCTCGCGACGGTGTGCCACTCGACGCCGGGCCGCTTAACCTCCTAGCGGCCGGCGCGGCTCTTTCGCATTGATCAAAAGGAATGATGAAAGCCCCGGGGGGCGGTCGACCGAGGCGATTATTGATACGGCAATCAGACGGGTACCAACACGTGACCATCCTCCCGCCCGTGCAGGCTGCCGGCGGACGGCCGCTATGGGTCAACCTGAGACCATTCCCACTGGAAACTTGAACGTCCGCTTGCGTATCGCTGTCCCATGCGGCGCTCCCCATTGGACTTGAGCGAGCGGTGCCGACCGACGCCGTCGCATCCCTACTCGGACCTCCGCGCCTCGGCCTCCTCTCTGAATGTCCGACTCCCTCGCCGCCGCCATAACATCGCGTGCTGCTTTTGCTCCTCGCCCTGGAGCAAGTCGGCGATTTCGAGGAACGCTCCGTAGAGCAACGCGCGATCGTCGTCGGCAAGCTCGACCAGCCCGGACTTGACGACAAGCCCGCCGAGCTCGATCAAGTGACGGGTGCGTTCGCGGCGCTTCACGACCCAGTCGCGGGTGTCGTGCCGGGCGATGGCGTTCTCAAGCCGGTGCCTTGCCGCTGTTGTCCGCTCCGTCGCGCGCCGGAGCGCCTCGAGCTGCTGGCCGAGTCCCGCGGCTGCCCCCAGAAAACATCGCCTCACCGCGGGTGCGCCAACCGGTGATCTGCACCATGTCGGTTGCGGCCTTCGCGGCGAGCAGCGCGCCGGCCAGGGTCTCCATCGGCAATGCGTCGGCGCCGGTGGCGACGACCAATTCGCCGAGGCGGCGCAGCTTGTCCTCCTTGAGCGCTTTGGCCTTGTCGGTGAGCGCCTTCAACTCGGCATCATAATCACGCGGTTTACGCATCGGGGCCTCCATTCATGGTCGACGCGTCATGATAGCGTTGGGCAGCGCCGAAGGCTCCGGGGTGAGCAGGACTGCATGGGACGGCACGATCCCGCACCGGAATCTTTCTGGTGAGGGCGCGCTTATACGTCGTTCCGACGTCCCTTCGGAATCGCTATGTGGCGCTCATGGCCATCTTCCATTTCAGCGCCAAAGTCATCAGCCGGGCCGCCGGATCGAGCGTAGTCGCCTCGGCCGCCTATCGCTCGGCGTCGCGGCTGAATGACCAGCGCCTTGGCCGGCATCAGGATTTTTCCGACAAGTCCGGCGTCGTGCATTCCGAAGTCATGCTGCCGGAGAACGCGCCGCCGGAACTCGCCGACCGCGAGCGTTTGTGGAACGCCGTCGAGGCTGGGGAAGTACGCAAGGACGCCCAACTCGCCCGCGAAGTCGAGTTTGCCATCCCGCGCGAGCTGAGTCAGGAGCAGGGCATCGAACTTGCCCGCGACTTCGTTCGGACGACCTTCGTCGACCAGGGTATGATCGCCGATCTCAATGTCCATTGGGATATCGGCGAAGACGGTCTCGCTCGCCCACATGCCCATATCATGCTGACCATGCGCAGCGTCGACGGGAACGGCTTCGGCGCCAAGGTGCGGGACTGGAACCGTACCGAGCTCCTGGAGCGGTGGCGCGAGGAATGGGGTGCCCAGGTCAATGAACGGCTTGCGGAACTCGGCATCGAGGCGCGGATCGATCACCGCTCGCTGGAAGCGCAAGGAATCGACCTCGAACCGCAAGACAAGATCGGCGCGGCGGCATCGCGCATGGCGGCCAAAGGATTGGAGGCTAACCGGGTCGACGAGCATCGCGAGATCGCCCGCGAGAACGGCGCGCGGATTATTGCCGATCCCACTATCGCGCTCGACGCGATCACCCGCCAGCAGGCGACCTTTACCAAGCGCGATCTGGCGATGTTAGTGCATCGCCATTCGGACGGGATCGAGCAGTTCAATGCGGTGCTGTCCGCGGTGGAAGCTTCGCCGGAGCGCATCGCCCTCGGATGCGACGGAAGGGGTGAAGAACGCTTCACCACCCGGCAGATGCTGCAAGTGGAGGAGCAGCTTCACCAAGCAGGCGAACGCCTGGCATTGCGCGCCGGCCACAGCGTGCCGGAGGCAGCCTGCGAACGGGCTGTCGAACGTGCGGCGGCGCGTGGACTGGTGCTGTCCGAAGAGCAGCAAGCCGCCTTCGAGCATGTCACCGGAAGGAGCGATCTCGGCGTCGTCGTCGGCTATGCCGGAACGGGGAAGTCGGCGATGCTGGGTGTCGCCGCCGAGGCCTTCCGGGAGACCGGCTATTCGGTTCAGGGCCTGGCGCTGTCTGGCATCGCCGCTGAGAACCTGGAGGCAGGATCGGGCATCCCCTCGCGCACGATCGCATCGCTCGAATATGCCTGGGGCAAAGAGCGCGATCTGCTCGGTCCGCGCGACGTGCTGGTCATCGACGAGGCCGGAATGATCGGCTCGCGCCAGCTTGAGCGTGTGCTCAGCGAAGCCGAGAGACGCGGCGCAAAAGTCCTACTGGTCGGCGATCCCGAACAGCTGCAATCGATCGAGGCCGGCGCGGCCTTCCGCTCGCTCGCCGAGCGGCATCCGCATGTCGAGATCGGCGACATTCGCCGCCAGTCCGAACCCTGGCAGCGCGATGCCACGAAGGCACTGGCGACCGGCAGAACGGTCGACGCGCTGGAGGCCTACGGTAATCATGATCGCATCCATGCCGCCGAGACCCGCGAGGATGCACGCCGTGACCTCATCGAGCGCTGGGACCGCGATCGATTCGGCGAGCCGGATCGGTCACGGCTCATACTGGCCCATACCAATGACGATGTACGCGACCTCAATGGCCAGGCCCGCGCCAGGCTCAAGCAGCTTGGCGAACTGGGTCAGGACGTGGCGGTCAAAACCGAGCGCGGCATCCGCGAGTTCGCCCCCGGTGATCGGGTCATGTTCCTCAGGAACGAGCGCGGCCTGGGCATCAAGAACGGGACGTTGGGATCGGTCGAAGAGATTTCGCCGTCCACCATGACGGCGCGCCTCGACAGCGGGGCGCGGGTCAGGGTGGCGTTCAAGGACTACAACCATCTTGACCACGGCTATGCCGCCACCATCCACAAGGCGCAGGGTGTTACGGTCGAACGCACGCATGTGCTCGCCAGTCCCGGCTTGGACCGTCATGCAACCTATGTGGCGCTGTCACGCCACCGCCAATCGATCGATCTGCATTACGGACGGGACGACTTCGCCGACCGGCAGCGTCTCGGCCGTGTCCTGTCGCGCGAACGCGCCAAGGATATGGCCTCCGACTATGAGCCCGGTATCCGTCGCGACATCGTTCCCGACCAACGGGCGCCGGCGCGGTCGATCTTTGCAGGCTTCAAGCCCAAACCAGCCATCGTCGTGGAGCAGGCGGCGACGTCCGAGCCGCCACACCTTGGGTCCGCCGTTCAACGATACGCCCGCGCAGTCGCAGATATGGACCGGATGCAGGACCGCGGCCTGCCGGTCCTGCCGCACCAGAAGAACGCCCTGGCCAAGGCCGCGGACCGGCTCGACCAAATCCGGCCGGAGGCGGCACGCGATCTCGCCAGCGCCTTCGCCGAAAATTCCAGCCTGGTGCGCGAGACTGCGGAGGGACACACGCAGCGCGCCATGCGCGCTATGCGGCTCGAAACCGAGATCCGGCTCGACCCCGATAAGCGCGCCGAGCGCTTTGTCTTGCGCTGGCGCGGATTCGACCGCCAACGCATGACCTTCGCCGACCGCGGCGATCACGGAAGCGCGAAACGCATCGCCGACAGCATGACCGCAATGGCCCAGGGCCTGCACCGCGATCCGCAATTGGAATCCGTTCTGCGCAATCGCACGCGCCAACTCGGCATTGCGCCCGAAATCGATACCGGCATTGGCCGTCAGCTGATGCGCTATTTGGGAATTGGCCTCGGGCTCGGCCTGTAAGGAGGAAGAAACCATGAGCGACACATCCGAAGAAACTGTGCCGGGGGACGAGGCCGCCGCCGCGTTCGAAGAGCTCCGGCAGGAGATTGCGCTAATGCGGCGCGCCGTTGCCGGTCTTTCGGCCGAGCACGCATCGATTGAAATCCCCGATTATTCCCAAACGCTCGGGCAGATGGGAAAGGCCCTCAATGCGATCCTGAAGACCAACAAAGAGCTCGCCGAGGCTCCCGCGCTGCGCATGACCGCGCAGAATTGGGCGGAGCAGATCGCCGCCGCCAGCCTGACCGCACGCCAGGCCGATCGCGAAGCGCTCGACCGCGCACGCTCAGGGTTCGACGAGATTACTAGGGTCCTGACGGCGTCGTTCGCCTCAGCGCGTACAGCCGATGTGCAGTTCAACTGGGTGCTCGGCGCAACCGGCGGCAGTCTGGTTGTCGGCTTTCTGATTGGGGTGGTGGTCGCACGAATATTCGGGTGAAGCGCAGCTCGAATCTGTGGCTGACGCGCCGGATTGTATCCACCAAAGGTGCATTGGATGTGAAATTACTCTGAGGTATTCCGAGAATTCTTAATGATTGCGGATTAAGATGATTGCCCGAGCGTCAGAACCGGGGCCAAGGTTAAAGCTGTGGCTGCTGTTCCCCGCGCACCTCGCGCAACGCCCGGCTGAAGAGGTGGTTGAAGATACGATCGCGATCTTCCGCGTTGGTCATGATGATGCTTTGAAGGCTGCTATCGCGCTGGTACTGCTTGATCGTTTCTTCCAGGAGACGGCGCACGAAAGTTGGGCGGGAAACATCCGGCGGATTGTTCCGCAACACTGCGGCCATCTCTTCGTCGAGCGCTTTACGCTTCACCTGTTCGAGGCGGATGAAATCCTCTTCCGTGAACTGAGTGCCGTGACGGTCGTTGAAGGAACGAACAATCTCTGAAAGCGCCTTTGCCTCGTCTTCGGTGTAGGGTTTCGCCGCGAATTCATTGATCGCCGTGAGCGGCACCGTGTCGCCCGCCGCAAGCGAGGCGGAGCCAGCTTCTTTCTGCTGAACGCGGAAGGCGCGCAGGCGCAACATTTCATCCGTGATCTCGACTTCGGGCGGTTGTTCGCGATTGGGCAACATCCGGTCCAGCCAATCGGTGTAGGCGTAGAGCTTTTCTAAGCTGGTATCTCCCAGCCGGACAATTTGAGCGACGAAGCTGTAGAAACGCTTGTAGCTTCTCAAAAGCTGGCGAAATTCTTCTTGCCGGCCCTCGTCATCCTCGGCTTCAAACCGTGCCACGGCATTGCGAACCAAAGATTCCAGCGTCACGCGATCCTGAGTGGACAGCGTTCCCTTGAAGAAGGTCGCGGCAAATCGCTCGATCTCGCTGCTGTCGAGATAGCCGAATGTACGAATGCGCGTCTCCAGCTGATAGATCTGGTTCTTGTCGGAAACCGCTTCGAGGCTGGACACCTCGTAGAAGGGGCGGAACGCTTCCTTGATATCATCCACCGTGTTCTGGAAATCGAGGATGAAGGTTCGTTCCTTGCCCTGGTAAATCCTATTCAGCCGGGACAGGGTCTGGACGGCCTGCAACCCCGCCAACTTCTTGTCGATATACATCCCGGACAATTTTGGCTGATCAAAGCCAGTCTGATATTTCTCTGCGACGATAAGGATTTGATATTCCGGGGTATCGAAGCGCTTGGGCAACTCGCTTTCGCCGAACCCGTTCAACTCGGCCTCGGTGTAGGTATTGCCATCGACGTGCAATTCGCCGGAGAAGGCGACGAGCGCCTTCAGGTCGCTATATCCCTTGTCCTCGATGTAGGTCTTGAGCGCGAAATAATAGCGAAGGGCGCTTTCCCGGCTTGAGGTCACGATCATGGCCTTCGCCTGGCCATCCAGTTCCGGCCTGACATGGCGCTGGAAATGCTCGACCATCACCTCGACCTTCTGGCTCAAGGCGGTCGGGTGCAGGGCCGCGAACCGCGCGACCTTCCGTTGCGCGCGCCGCGTATCCAGCTCCGGATCGTCGTCGATCGTCTTTTCCAAGGCGTAATACGCCTTATAAGTCATATAGTTCTGAAGCACATCGAGGATGAAACCCTCCTCGATCGCCTGCCGCATGGAATAGAGGTGAAACGGATGCGGGAGGCCGTCCGCGCCGTTCGAACCGAAGCGCTCAAGCGTGACGTTGCGAGGCGTCGCGGTAAAAGCAAAGTAGCTGATATTCGCCTGCGGGCCACGTTGGCGTTGGTATTCTGCGATCAAATCTTCGATCGCGCCGGGCGTCCCGGCCTCCTCATCACGGCTAAGCGCGTCGCTCAATGCTTGGGCGCCCTTGCCCGACTGAGACCCATGCGCCTCGTCGATCAGCACGGCGAACCTCCGCGTTCCCTGTCCGCTGAGCACGCGAAGATGATCGGTCGAAAACTTCTGGATCGTGGTGATGATGATTTTCGCCTGCCCTTCGATCGCCGCCTTCAACTGCCGTGAGGTTCCGTCGATCTTGCGGACAACGCCGGGCGTCTGCTCGAACTGGGCAATGGTGTTCTGAAGCTGACGGTCGAGAACGACGCGATCCGTCACCACGATCGCGGTGTCAAAAATCGGCTGGTCGAACGGATCGTGCAGTGTCACTAGCCGATGCGCCGTCCATGCGATCGTGTTGGATTTTCCCGACCCCGCCGAATGCTGGATCAGATAATTGTTCCCGCTGCCATTGGCGCGGGCATGGGCAAGCATCTTCAGAACCGCGTCAATCTGATGGAAACGCGGAAAGATCAGCGCTTCCTTACCGTCCGTGCTGTCGAGGTGGAGAAACCGCCCGATGACGTCGAGAAGGATATCGCGGGAGAAAATCGCCCGTCCTGCGGGCTGGTCGGCCCAGAGGTAGGCGACGCGAAACTCCCCTTTTATATCCGGGTTGCCCGCACCGCCGCCGTGCCCGCGGTTGAAGGGCAGAAAGCGGGTCTTGCCATTCTGTAAGCGGGTGGTCATGGACACGTTGTCCTGATCCACCGCGAAATGGACCAAGGCCCCTCGCTTGAACGTCAGCAGCGGCTCATTCACGGGCGCCCGATCATGCCGATACTGTCGTTCGGCGTGACGAAAATTCTGGCCGGTAAGGGTATTCTTCAGTTCCAGCGTCGCCACGGGCAGCCCATTGATGAATAACCCCACGTCGATGGCGTTCTCATTCTTCGTGCTGTAGCGAAGCTGATTGATGACGCTGAGGATATTACTCTCGAACAGCATCACCAGAGCCGGGTTGACGCCGGATGCCGGCTGGAAGGCGGCAAGGAAGAATTTCAGATTCGGAACCAGCTTCAGCCCATTGCGCAGCACGTCCAGGGTGCCGCGCTGCTTCAATCCCTGTTCCAGTTGCTTGAAGAACTCGGCTTCGGCGGAAGGGCCATAATTGCTTTCCAGCTTCGCCCATTCATCGGGCTGCGTCGTCTTGACGAACTCGATCACCAAGGCTTTGTCGAGCGCGGCCGCACGGTCATAGTGCTCGGGCCGGCGGGGGCGATACCCTTGGCCGTCCACCAGCGCCCTGCACAGATGAACCTCCAGCACTTCTTCCCGGTGAACGGTGCCTTCGGAAAAGCCCTTGGCGTAGGGGTGGGAGGCCGATGGCTGTTCGTAATTCACGGCCTTCCCCCTCGCGCCATCGTGATCTCCCCAACCGCTGAAACCAGGGCTGTATTGAGCGCCAGCATTGCCGCTTGCAGGTGCGACAGGCTGACATAGGCTTCAAACTCGATAGGCTTGTCGGCCGCGTCTATCGGTGTTCCATAGGCGCCATATCGGAACGCGGTCGAGCCGGGATCGATCGCGGCCAATTCTTTCATGCGCCTCACAATCCAGCTGGGAACGTCCTGCCCGTATCGCTCCTTCACCATCGCCACGAAGCTGTCGGTGAGGGCGATCAGGTCGTGAACTCGCTTCGCACCGGGCATCGCGGCCTTAAGAATGAGTTCGCAGGAGTGGCGATAGAGAAACAGAGCTGCGTTGCCGACCCGATGATCGGCAATGCGCTTGTCATTGATCGCATCCACCAGCTCATTGGCGGCGATGAAATATTCCTCCGCAAGCGACGCGGCGTTGGCTTGCATCATCCCGCCGAGGGCAAAGCCATGTGGGCCGGACCATTCATTCTCGCGGGCATGTTCGACGGTAAGCTCTTCAAAGAGCGGCCGCGTCATGGCCTCTTCGGTAAAGACATCGGTGCGCATCAGGCGAACATATCCCGCGTCATGGTGTGGGCTGTGCGCGGACCTTGGCCGCGTGGCGTGAGGTCGTTGCGCTTCATCCAGTCCAGCCAACGGCGAAGGTCGCTGTCCTTGAACTTCTTCCCCTTCTCTTCGTGCCATTCGGTCAGGACGCCGTTGACGATCGTGGAGTCGTCGGGCTGCCGAGCATCCATCAGCGCGTCATTCCACACGGCATAGAGGGTGGTGATGGCCTCGACCGCTTCGGTGCCGAAATCGCGCAGGAGGCCGATGAGGCCGCCAAGCGCTTCGGCGCGCGGCCCCAGTAGGCTTTTGAGTTCGGCTTTGTGCAGCCCGGCGTTCACCAGCGGGGTATAGGTGACGGTCGTTCCCGCCCCGTCTGCCTGGCTCGCCCTGTAGAAGCCTGCCGCCTCGACCACGCGCTCTGTCTCCTCGATCAAGGTTCGATCGAGCGGTCCCGCCGCCTGACGGAAGTAATTCCCCTGGAGTTCGCTGATGCCGAGATGGGCTTCGGCGAGATAAAGTTCCTTTTGCAGCTTCACCCGCCCGAACTTCGGATTCTTCCGATGTTGATGGATGATCTCCGCTCCGACGACGAGGCGGAACCTGTCCCGATCGGATGTGGATGTGGCGGCCGGCAGATATTCGCGGATGTCGATCTGGCTCGCGACCGCTGCGGTGATGAGGGCGGCACGGTGCTCTCTGAGGGTTTCTATAGAATGCACTATTGCGCTGGAAGCATTGCGGACAGCTCGATCTACAGCTTGCGCTTCGTGGGCAATCTCCTGTTGCACTTGGATGGGAAGGAGGGGAACCCGAATGCTTGCAAGAATCGAGAGATTTATCCGGTCGCGAGTAACCCCTTTTGCTTCCCTCGCAATGAGCTCCGTGCCTCGTGGTGAACTCAGATAGCAAGCAAGAAACTGATGAAGGAACACCCTCTCATCAAGGCGAACACGAAAACAATCGGCTTTAACCATTGCTGGTCCCAGATCGCTGGGGGCGACGCAAGCTCGGCCAACGGGATTTTTCGGATCCCCTAACCCAGCTATTAGCAAATCACCTGCCTCTACGTCATGATTTCCCAGACTCTCGTAGTAGGATTCTGGAATGAACGTAAGCGCCCGGTCTGGCCCGTGTAGCGCGGAGCACCTCGATCGCTGATCTTACTGTCCTCTGGAGTCTCCCTCTGTAGCTCCAGAAGGAGGGCTGATGAGTTCAGTAGAGATTGTCTCGCGCATCGAGCCGCGCCGGAAGTGGAGTGCGGCCGAGAAGGGGGCGCTGCTTGCCGAGGTCGATGCGGAAGGCGGCCGGGTCACGCTGGTCGCACGGCGTCACCGGATATCGGAGAGCCTGCTCTACAACTGGCGTTCGGCGCGCAAGGCTGCCGTCGCGGCGGCAAACGGGATCGAACCACCGGAGTTTCTGCAACTCGGCGTCGTTGGTCAGTCCAGCGCGGATCGGCCGGCTGTATCGACGATCTCCGGCACGGGCATGATCGAGGTCGACCTGCCGAGCGGCGTTCGGTTCCGCGTCGATGCATCGGTGAGTGAGAAGGCGTTGGCGCGGGTCCTGCGGGCGATCAAGGGAATGGCGTGATCAATCTCGCGCCAGGTACGAAGGTTTTCCTCGCCTGCCGGCCGGTCGATCTTCGCAACGGATTCGACGGCCTGGCGGCGAAGGTGCAGCAGATGATCGGGGCTGATCCGTTCAGCGGCCACCTGTTCATCTTTCGCGGCAAGCGCGGTGATTATCTCAAGGGGCTGTATTGGGACGGCAGCGGGCTATGCCTATTCGCCAAGCGATTGGAGAAGGGCCGCTTCGTCTGGCCGCCGATCGTCGATGGCGGCATGACGCTGACGCCCGCGCAGTTGGCGCTGCTGATCGAGGCGATGGATTGGCGCCGAACGGTAGCACCGCCGCCGACAGCCCAACCAATGCTGATCTGACACAGGAGCGATTCACTCCTGATTCTGGTTCGGGAAGCGCCAGTTTGATAGGTTTCGGCATGTCGCTCGCCGAAGCAGACTTGCCGTCCGATCCCGCCGCGCTGCGCGCTTTTGCGCTGGCGTGCCAGGCGGAACTGATGGCCGCGAACTCCGAGTTGAAGGCGGCCCAGACGGCGGTCCAGCTGACCACGCTGGAGATCGAGAAGCTCAAGTTCCAGATCGCCAAGCTCCGCCGGATGCAGTTCGGCAAGTCATCGGAGCGGATTGCCCGCCAGATCGAACAACTCGAACTGCAGCTTGAAGAGCTGGAGACCGGCGAAGCCGAGGATATCTTGAAGGCCGAGGCCGAAGATCGTCCCGTGGTCGCCCGGGAGCGCAAGGCGAAGCGCAAGCCGCTGCCTGAGCATCTGCCGCGACACGAGATCGTGCATGAGCCAGCGAACGACGGCGCCTGCACGTGCCCCGACTGCGGCGCCGACATGGCCAAGTTGGGAGAGGATATCACCGAGGTTCTGGATTACGTGCCGGGCCGCTTCCAGGTCATTCGCCATATCCGGCCGAAGTATGCCTGCAAGGCGTGCGACGTGATCACCCAGGCCCCGGCGCCGGCGATGCCGACCCCGCGCGGACGCGCCACGCCGAGCACGCTCGCCCATCTCCTGGTGTCGAAGTACTGCGATCACCTCCCGCTGTATCGGCAAAGCGAGATCTACGCCCGTGACGGCGTCGATCTCGACCGCTCCACTCTATGCGATTGGGTCGGTCAGGCAGCCTGGCTGCTCCAGCCGATCGTCGATGGCATCAGGCGGCATGTCTTCGCGGCCGATAAGATTCATGGCGACGACACGACGGTCCCTGTCCTGGCGCCGGGGCTCGGCCGGACCAAGATCGGGCGGCTCTGGGTGTATGTGCGCGACGACCGGCCATTCTCCGGAACGGCGCCGCCGGCCGCCGCCTATTTCTACAGCCCTGATCGCGGCGGCGAGCATCCGGCGACGCATATGAAGACGTTCACCGGCTATCTTCAGGCCGATGGCTACGCCGGGTTCGAGGCGCTCTATCATGCCGGCCGGACTGATCCTGGGCCGATCACGGAAGTCGCGTGCTGGGCGCATTGCCGGCGCAAGTTCTTTGACGTCTGGGAAGCCACCAAGTCGCCGGTCGCCAAGGAGGCGATCGACCGGATCGCGGCGTTCTATGCCGTCGAGACCAAGGCTCAGTTTGCCCCGCCAGATGAACGGATCGCACATCGCACAGAGACCGCGGCGCTGCTCGATGCGTTCTTCACCTGGGCGGACGCGACGGTCACCAAGCTGTCGGCAAAGTCGGCGCTCGCCGAGGCGTTCCGCTATACGATCAAGCGGCGTGACGCGCTCACCCGCTTCGTCGCCGACGGTCGGCTCGAAGCCGACAACAATATTGCGGAGAACGCCATGCGCGGCATCGCGCTCGGCAGGAAGAACTACCTATTCGCCGGTTCCGATACCGGTGGCGATCGCGCGGCCTCTCTATACACCATTGTCCAGACCGCTAAGCTCAATGGCATGAACCCTGAAGCATACCTGCGCGACACGCTGGCGAAGATCGCCAAGGGGCATCCGATCAGCCGGATCGACGAACTGTTGCCCTTCGCGAGTCCTGAAGCGGACGTGCTCAGATGAACCACTCCGAAGCCCAGGAGATCGCCCGCCACTGGATAAAGCTTTGCCATTTGCCAAGCAACGCACCCGAGAGAGACTCCTCTTTCTGGGCATACAGTCGTCTCAGCGAGGTGGCAGACGACGACCCTGAGAGTGCTTGGCAGATAATCGGTCTTATTTACGAACTGGAACCAAGCGATATTATTTTGGCGAATGTAGCGGCGGGACCACTGGAAGACCTTCTGGCAAAGCATGGCGGATCGTTCATCGATCGCGTTGAAAGCCTTGCGGTCCAAAATCCCGTGTTTCGTAAACTCCTCGGCGCCGTCTGGAAAAATCAAATCGCAGAAGACATTTGGGTCCGCATCAAAGCCGTGGCTGGACCGTCCTTCTAATCGCGCTCCCTCGAAGGATCGCTGAGCTTCGTCTAAACGGTGCACACCGGTCGCTTACTAATATGCGCGCGCTTGCTGTCTTGCTTCGAGTAAAAATAGGGCTCGCCGATTGAGTTAGGTCCCAAACCGCGCTGCATTTCTAGCGGAGCCGAAAGCTGACCCTGTGAGGCTATTTCATGCTTTTCAAGTGGGATGCGCAGCAAGCGAAAGTCGTCGGCTAACTGCCGGAAGGCATCCGTTTTCGGAGCGAGCTTCCTTTCTTCCAGTAATCTCAAAACCTCGTAAACACCACCGATCCAGAACTCTGAAAACATAGCCAAATGCGTCATCGCATACGGGTCGGATAGAGCAGAATCGGGGCTAGGAGAAGCGTCGTTCTCCATTGACCTTAATACCATATCGAGCTCACCCAAGCGTTGAACCGTTGGTGCGAGTAACGAGTCCGGAAGCTTTCCACCGATTGTAAAGGAAACGCGTATCCAAGTGTGGTGCAGTTCCGGCATTTCGGAAGCAGAGAACTGAAAGGCCAGCTGAATCAAAGACGAGACGATCGCCCCTTTCTTTAAATGGTCCGACATCAATGGCTCGCTTCATCGCTCTAATTGCGTAGACCGAAGACTAAATCCCAATTCAGTGGGATACGAAATTCTAGGTTTTCACAAATTCAACTATCGATAACCCAGTCCGGCCTTATAGCACCATTGATCCCTTGCCTCCTTACATCGCCGAAATCCCCCCATCGATGCAGAGCTCCGCCCCGGTGACGAATTTCGCCTCGTCCGAGCACAGATAGACCGCCGCGTAGGCGACATCGTCCGGCTCGCCGATGCGGCCCACCGGCACCTGGCGCGCGAGTTTGGCGACCATCTGGTCCTTGTCTCGGCCGGCGGTCAGGCCGTCGATCAGCGGGGTGTCGATGAAGGTGGGCATCAGCGTGTTGCAGGTCACGTTGTAGCCTGCCCGGGCGCAGTGGAGCGCGACCGACTTCGATAGGTGGCGCACCGCCGCCTTGGCTGAGTTATAGGCGGCCATGTTGGCGGCGGCGATGACGGCAGAGATCGAGGCGATGTTGAGGATGGCGCCCCTGCCCCCCGCAGCCGTCGTGCGGGCGATCAGCGGCAGCGCCGTTTTGCAGCCCAGGAAGACGCTGTCGAGATCGACCGCATGGGTCTTGCGCCAGCTTTCCAGCGAAGTTTCCTCGACCGTGCCGGGGATGCAGATACCGGCGCAGTTGACCAGGATATTGAGCCCGCCGAACCGGCTCTCCGCTTCGGCCACGGCCGCCGCCCAGTCATCAGGGGCGGTCACGTCATGACCGAAGGCCGCCGCGGAATCACCCAGCGCCCCGGCCCTCGCCCCCGCCCGCCCGCGATCGATATCGGTCAGCAGCACCTGCGCCCCTTCGCGCACGAACATCGCCGCGATAGCCGCGCCGATGCCCGATCCCGCGCCGGTCACCAGCGCCCGCTTCCCCGCAAGCCGTCCGTCAGCCATCGCATTCGCCTCTCGTTTTCCTCGCGATACCGCACCGCGCGATGATAGCCTATGTCCTCAATCGCCGGGAATTCGGGCCGGAAATCGGGAAACACGGGAAGCATGCCTCTCAAGAAGGATCAGGGCCAGTCGGCGCGGCTGATCGAAACGCTGAAGTCGCTGTTCCGCACGCACGGGCTGCGTCAGGCCGATATCGCCGCCGCGCTGAAGCTGAGCCGTACCACGCTGAAACGGCGGCTGTCCGGCCAGGGGCTGACCATCGATGCGCTGGAAGCGCTCTGCGGGCTGGTCGACGTCTCGCTGGCCGAGCTGGTCGAGCTGGCGGCGGTAGGCCAGGACAAAAGGCTGCGGCGGCTGTCGCTGGAGCAGGAAAACGCGCTGCACGAAGACGTCAGGCTGGGCTTCATCTTCACGCGCTTGCGCGAGGGCTGGTCGGCCGCCGAAATCCAGCGCGAATGCCGGATCGCCGAGGCGCCGCTGGTCGGCTATCTGGTGCGGCTGGAGAAACTGGGGCTGATCGACCTGCTGCCCGGCAACCGGGTGCGGCTGCATACGGTGCGGGACATCGATTGGCGCAAGCACGGGCCGATGTGGCACTCGGTCGACCGCTATCTGTCCGACATCTTCAGCATGATGGACTCCGACGATGCCGAGCTGGACCGGCGTGTCGCGGTGGTCAAGCTGACATCGGCCTCCGTCTCGCAGCTGGACGGAATGTTCCGGCATCTGCAGATGGAAATCCGCCGCCTCGCCAATAACGACCGCTCGGCCGAGACCGCCGGCAAATCCTGGTATGCGGTGCTGATGGGCGCGCGGCCGTTCGAGATGGACCTCGATTCCGACGCCGACATTCCCTGGTGGCGCAAGGGCGCCCGCCCGGCGCCGCGGAAGGCGGGACCGAAAAACGGACCTGCCGGGGTCCAGAATTCGGCCCATCGCGATTTCTCATGAAGGGGTCGCACAGAGTTGATGCGCCATGCCGCGTAAAGCCTGATGTTGCGGCCCCGAATACCACCTGCTGCGCATGACAGGAGACAGACCATGCCGATCCCTAAGCTGATCTCAGCCGACTCCCATGTGATCGAGCCGCCGGATATCTGGACCAGCCGCCTGCCGGCCAAGTTCCAGGACCGCGCACCGAAGCAGATCCGTGCCGAACAGGGCGATCAGTGGCTGTTCCCGTCCTCGCCGCCCTGGGCCTATGGCCTGAACCAGTGCGGCGGCCTTTCGCCCGAACATTACAGCCCCTGGGTCAGATGGGAGAATGTCCGCGCCGAGGCTTATAAGGAGCCCGAACGCACCGCCGGCCAGGGCGGCGCCGGTGTGGTTGCCGAAATCATGTATCCCTCGCCGAAGATCGCCATCGCGCTTCACAACGAAGACCACGACCCGGAATTCCACCTGGCCCTGGTCCGCGCCTACAACGATTGGCTGTCGGACTATTGCTCCGCCAACCCCGACTTCTTCGTCGGGCTGGCGCTGGCCCCCTCGGGCGGCGACGCCAAGATGGCGGCCGACGAGGTGCGCCGCGCCATGAAGCTGCCGGGCATGAAGGGCGTGCAGATCAACAAATACCCGACCACCGGCCAGCGCCTGCACAAGGACGACGACGTTCTGTTCGAGGCCTGCGTCGAGACCGGGGCCGCCGCCCATATCCATGTCGGCCTGGCCCAGTCGGAATCCTCGATCCCGAAGCAGGCGCATGAGTTCGTCGGCGCCTTCACCGGCTGCTTCCGCTTTTACGACCCGCCGATCCGCATGGCCGAGATGATCTATACCGGCCTGCTCGACCGCTTCCCCTCGCTGCAGGTGGTGTGGGCCGAGGTCGATGTCGGCTGGGTCGGCTATCTGATGGAGCAGCTGGACGACCGGATCATCCGCCAGAACCCGGCCAACCGGGTGCAGCTGAAGAAGAAGCCCAGCGACTATTTCCGTGAGAATTTCTACTACACGGTGGTGAAGGACGCGTACGGCATCCGCAATCGCGACATGGTCGGCACCGAGCGGATCATGTGGTCCAGCGACTTCCCGCACGCCACCTGCGACTATCCTGACTATGCCGGCGCCGTCGCCCATGACTTCAAGGGCGTCCCGCCGGACGAGCTGGCGCTGATGCTGGAAGGCAACGCCGCGCGCCTCTATGGGCTGAGGGTCTGAGAATGTCCAACACGCTCAGCACGTTCTGCTGCACCGTCACGCTCTTCGACGAAAACCTGAAATGGGACGAGGCCGCCTCTCGTCACCATTTCAAGCGCGTCGCCGATGCCGGTGTCGGGCTCTATGTCGGGGGCTCGTCCCCCGGCGAGGGCTATGCCATGTCGGCCGACGAGATCGACCGGCTGCTGCGCGTCGCGGTCGAGGTCGCGGGCGGCAAGGTGCCGGTCCGCGCCATGGGTGTCGAGCCGCGCACGGCGGAGGAGATGTGCGCCTTCCTGAAGCGCGCCTCCAAGACCGGGGTCGATGCCTGCCAGATCTATTCTCTGGATGTCGGCCACGGCTGGAAGCCCGGCACGCGCGAGCTTGAGCGCTATTTCCGTGCGGCGCTGGAAAGCGTCTCCATCCCCTGCATCATCTCGAGCCACAGCTTCATGGGCTACAACGCGCCCATCGAGATGCTGGAGCGGCTGGCCAGGGAGTATGACCACCTGATCGGCGTCAACCTGACGACGCCGGATATCATGCATCTGACCGAGGCCGTGGCGCGGCTGCGGCCCCGCCTGGAAATCCATGTCGGCGGGCCGATGCATGCCATCACCGCCATGGCGATGGGCGCCAACGGCTTCCTGTCGTCCGAAGCGGCGATCGCACCGCGCCTCTGCCAGGACGTGATCGATCACTTCGCCGCCCGTCGCTATGAAGATGCGTTCAAGGCCTATCACGCAGTGATGGCGCTGATGACCGGCGTTTCGACCATGCCAGGCGCCTCGGTGCGCCGGGTGAAGGCGGCGATGCGGCTGCTGGGCCTGGGCGGCACCTATCCGCGCGGCCCATACATGCCGATCGAGGAGGGCGAGATGGCGGCACTGGGCAAGGTGCTGCGCCAGATCGGCGAAGAGCATAATCGCCCGGAACTGATACCGGGGTAATTTTTAATTCGTCATTCCCGCGAAGGCGGGAATCCAGGAAACGGTTTATCCGCAGATTAACGCAGATTTCGCAGATTAAATCCCGATACTGTCGCCTTCGGCGACGATAAGCGCGCCAAAAAATCTGCGTTAATCTGCGTAATCTGCGGATAGAAAATTCTGGATTCCCGCCTTCGCGGGAATGACGATCCGAAGATAGTTGGGAGGAAACGATGCCCGATAAAGTCGAATTCGAAAGCTGCGGCACCACGATCCGGGCCGATCTCTATATGCCGGAGGGCCAGGGCCCCTTCCCCATCGTCGTGATGGCCGGCGGCTGGTGCTATGTGAAGGAGCTGGTGCAGCCGGAATATGCCAAGGTCTTCGCCGGCGCCGGTATCGCCGCTTTGGTGTTCGACTATCGCAATTTCGGCGACAGCGACGGCCTGCCGCGCCAGCATCTCGACCCCTGGGCGCAGATCGAGGATTACCGCAACGCCATCTCCTATGCCGAAACCCTGCCGAATGTCAGGCGGGACCGGATCGGCATCTGGGGGATTTCGTACTCGGGCGGCCATGTGCTGGTCGTCGGCGCGACCGATCCGCGCGTGCGCTGCATCGTCTCCAATATCCCGGTGGTCGACGGCTATCTGACGATGAAGCAGGTACACTCGGCCCTCGCTTTCCGCGACCTGCAGCAGCTGATCGTCGAGGACCGCCGCGCGCGGGGCCGGACCGGCGAATACGGCTATATGCCGATGTCGAGCGAGACGCCGGCCACGGAGCTGACCACCTGGCCGTTCCCGGAAGTCACGACAGCCTTCAAGAAGTTCAAGGAGACGGTCGCCCCCAACCACCAGCATCACAACACGATCGCCTCGACCGAGCTGCTGATGCATTACGACGTGTCCCCGTACCTCAACCGTATCCTCAACGTGCCGACCTTCATGGCCGTGGCCGAGGGTGACGACATCACGCTGTGGGAAAAGGAGATCGAGGTCTTCGGCAAGATCGCGACCCCGAAAAAGCAGCTGCTGGTCTGCGAGGACACCTCGCACATGACCCTCTACAGCAACATGTCGCGCCTGGAATTCCTGGCCCAAAAGGGCAAGGCGTTCCTGGTGGAGCAGCTGATTACCCGGTTTTCGTAAACGCCCCCCACGACGTCATGGCCGGGTCAAGCCCGGCCATGACCATAAGGGGCTGACATGAAAACGGCGCTTCCCGCGAAGGAAGCGCCGTTTTGTTTTGCCTGAAGGCGAGGCTTACATCCCAGCCTTGCCGTCATAGACGATCTGCACACGCCGGTTCTGCGGCTCGCGGACGCCGTCGGCGGTTGGGACCAGCAGATCCCGCTTGCCCTTGGCCACGATCTCGATCTCCGACGACGCGATGCCGTCCTTTTCGAGCCGCGCGGCCACCGATTCCGCACGGCGGCGGCTGAGGCGCATGTTGTAGGCGTCCGAACCGACCGTGTCGGTGTGGCCGGTGACGGTCAGGCGGGTGACCTTGGCCGGGCCGGCGTTCGAGGCCGCCTGATCCACGATCTGTTGCGCCTGGCTGGTGAGGTCCGACTTGTTGAAGTCGAAGAACACCAGATAGCTCTTCGGCGCCTGAGCCACCGCCGCGACCGGCGGCGGTGTGTACGGCGCAGCCGCAGCAGCCGGTTCTTCCGACGGGCCGCCGAAGCGGTACTTCAGCTTAAAGCCCCACATCTGCGGCTCGTTATAGATCACGTCGACATAACCCTGGGTGTTGTAAATGCCGACATTGCCGACCTTGGCCAGGGTGTCGGTCACGTTGCTCATGAAGAACGACGCATCGATCGGC
>Ga0207694_10001267_pt1 | contig 21770 bp, 22 predicted proteins | sample KBSC34metaG_FD_184353 | JGI IMG/M metagenome (GOLD analysis project Ga0207694, IMG submission 184353) | Corn rhizosphere microbial communities from Kellogg Biological Station, Michigan, USA - KBS C3-4 metaG (SPAdes) (version 2) | ecosystem: Host-associated > Plants > Roots > Rhizosphere > Soil... | reverse complement strand
CAGCTCCGCTCGGAGGGTGCCGTTTGCGACGATCAACCGCCCGATAGAAACCGGCAAGGAGAATCTCCTCGGCCCTGCACTGCCTGGATTGAAATAGAGCACCCCGTTTTTCATCTCTTGCCTGGGCATATGACTATGCCCATAAATGACGGCAGCAAACCCCGAGGCTTCTGGCTTCAGGTCCAAGCGATCAAGGGCGTGCAGGATATAGATCGAAAGCCCTTCCACTTCAAGGACGTTGGTCTCGGGAAGCTCGATCGCCGAGGCCCCGTAGTCAATATTGCCGCGCACCGCAGTCACCGGCGCAAGTTGCTGCAGTCGGTTCAGGATCGTGCGATCCCCAACGTCGCCCGCATGAAGGATGTAGTCCGATCCTCTCAGTGCCTCTAGCGCTTCCGGCCGAAGCAGGCCGTGAGTGTCGGAAATGACGCCGATGATCGCCACGGGAATTTGAAACACCGCCGAATCCGGCCTTAGCGGTGAAGAGCGCGAATCAAATTGACGCTACTTCCCGGGTACGACCGGCAGCACCAGCGCCGAAGGGTGCTCCCCATCATGCAGTACAACGTTGGTTGCCGTTACAAAACTCGCACCCGCGTCGCTTGACTTCACATAGCGCGTGGCGCCGTTGTTCAGGTTGCGATCAAAGCGCGGGAAATTGCTGCTCGAGACCTCGAGCCGCAGCACATGTCCTTTTTTAAAAACGTTGGCGGTCGCCCACATATCGATGGTGAACTTATAGACCTGCCCCGGATTGATCAGGTCGGGCTTCTCGCGTGAATCCCGGTAACGCGCTCGCACGATGCCTTCGGTCAGATTTTGGGCAAACCCGGTAGGCCATACGTCCACCAGTTTCGCTGTGAAATCGGTATCCACGCCGGACGATTTTGCAAAGAGCTCGAGAGACACGGGGCCGGTGACCTCAAGATCTTCTGTCATCGGAGGTGTCGAATAGACAAGCACATCGTCTCGAGCTTCAACCGATCTTTGGTCGCGCGGCCCTGCCGGCCAACGCTGAGACTCGCAGCACAGCGGTCCGCCGACGGTCGGCACCGGATTCGCGGGATCGTAGCTAAATTGGTCGGAGCCTTCTTTGCCCGGAGCGGCGGTGGAGAGCGAGCCCTGCCCCCGCAGAGAATTGGCCTTTCCAGCCGAATGCAGGAAGTACTTCGTGCTCTTCGCCTGCGGAAGGGGCCAATCATCTTCATCGCGCCACTCGTTTGCGCCCATCAGGAACAGCTTGACCGCCCTTCCGGAAGCAAATTGATTCTTCACGCCTTTGAACAGATAGTCGTACCACTGGAGCTCCCACTCATCCTCCGGCTCCTTTGCGTTTGGACCAAAATCGACATCGCCGACCTTGGGCATCTGTCCAGCATGCCCACCGATGACAACCACCAATTGCTGGCCTTTGCGAGCCGCCTCGCTACCGCCATGATCGCGGATTCCCACAAAGTTCTTGAGTGATCCGCCGAGGAAAAGGTCATACCAGGCCGCGACGTGCAAGCGGGGACGGTAATGTCTGAGAAGTGTTCCTCGATCGAAATGCTCTTCCAATAGTCGTCATAGCTCGGATGTGCCAGCCAGTCCAGGTAATACGGCGCAACCGAGGCGTTTGACCCCAAGTCCGGGCGCTTTCCCAGGTTCAGGATGGGATAGTCGGTCAAAGGAAGCGCCCAAAGGCCGCCAACTGGATCGTTCTGGTGTCCAACCAGGCGCTCGTAGGTGTTCTGCGCCAAGCCCGAGGTCCAGTCCTGGTTGAACCACTGCGCAAACGCACCGCCCGTGTAGGTCCAATTCTCGTGATAGTTGCTCGCGGTCACTACCGGACAAATTCCGGCAAGGTGGGGAGGATGCGCAATGGCGGCGAGCATCTGCGTGGCCCCGACATAGGATCCACCAAACATTCCCACCCGGCCGTCGGAATAGGGTAGCGCTGCAGCCCACTCCACAGTGTCGTATCCGTCACTCGGTTCGTTCTTGAACGTGTACCATTCGCCCTCCGAGGCGTACCGCCCGCGCACGTCCTCGAAAATAACCACGTAACCTCGCGCGGCAGCTTGCATTCCGAACTGAAAACCCGAGTCCTTGTTATAGGGAGTGCGCTGCAGCAGGATGGGGAACTTGCCATCGACCTTTGGGCGATAGATATCGGCGCGCAAGGTAACTCCATCGCGCATCTTCACGGCGACATTGCGCTCGTAATGGATCGGGTATTGATCGGCTGCGACGAGTGGGGAAGAAACGGCCAGCAGTAGGACAGAAGAACACAGCAGGAGACATCTCGACATAGCTAGTCCTCCGGGATTCCGCAACCGGAAAAGATACCAGAGCCCGAGAGGGAGAGAAAAAGGCTGCTGAGGAGCTTGCCCGTCGGTCCCTGGGTTAGTTAGTAACCGGAATTCAGAAATCCCGAACTGAAGCAGCTATTCAAGACCAATCACGTCGCCCTCGAAAGATCTTCATCTCGCTTTTAAGTTAGTGAAATTGAACAAGTTATAGCCCCCCCGCGGTTGTTACATTTTTCAGACTACAAACGAAATCGCGAATTTCGTGCGGAGTCCCATCCTCGGCTCCACGATCGACCCTGCAAGCCATTTCCACCTCGGAGATCTCACTGTGAAAAGAAGTCTGCTTCTACTCGCTGCTTTTTATCTGGCGCTCTCAATCGGGATCCCAAGAACCGCCGACGCTGAAGTGCCGATATGCACGCCGAGGGCGTGTAGGTAGGTTGGCGCCAGTTTCGAGTCTTGTGGGCCACTGATCCAGGATTTAACATCCCAGTGGCCTTATGGATTATGTTTTCTATATTCTCTGGGCCGCCCCCCCTGTTTGTCTGGCGGTGAGTATCCCGTTCTTACTCAGGCGAGGCGTGCACCGGCAGCTGCCCTTTTTTTGCGCTTACGCCGGCTATTTGGTGATTGAGTTCGTTGTGCTGTTCCTGGTTAGCTTTCTTTCGCCCAGGTCGCACTCTCCCGCCCTCTTCTATCGATCCTTCGCCACTGCCAGCCTGGTCATATCGATTACTCTGGAATTTCTAGCCATCTTCGAGTTGCTGAAAGAACTCACCCTGCCGCGTGAGTTGGTCGACAAACTAGTTCCGGTTTTCCGCTGGGTGGCAGCGCTCCTTCTGCTGAGTGCAGTGGGTTTCTCTGCGCGGTTACTGCAGAGCGGCCCTGGGCCACTCGTAGCCGTCTTCGAGACACTGGTGTTTTCTGCCAACCTGGTGAAACTTGGACTGCTCCTCCTTCTACTGGCTTGCACAATCGGACTGAAGATACCCTGGAAGAGTCTGCCCAGTGGCCTTGCCCTGGGTTTCGGCATTCAGTCGTCGGCCGACTTGGGGGCCTCTGCTTTGTATTCCGTCTTTGGCAGACCCGGGTTCATTACGGTCGACATGATCCGAATGGGTGCCTTCCTGTTGTGCACTCTTGTTTGGCTGGTCTGCATCGTCCGGCCTGAAAAACCCCCAGAATTCAAAGACCAGGGACTGCGGGTTTCGGAGCTTGAACTACTCGAGCAGCAAATGCAAAAGATGATGCGCCGGTGAAGCCGGACCACTGGGTTGGCTCGCTCGTGGCGATTGTCGCGAGGAGCACATGCAACGAATGATGCCGCGGGGGGGGCGATGTCCAGCACGGGCCAGTTCCTCTTGACCCGGGTTGAAGCAGTTCCAACATCTGCCGGGCGAACTTTCCGGAATCGGCTAGAGCTTCGGGGTTTTCTCTGCGATCAAGTTCCGCACCTTCTCCCGGAACTCTTCCGCGGCCATGTCTTCCGTCTTTTCCTTGCCTCGGGTCCGGAGGTTCACCTTGCCGGCTTCTGCCTCCTTGTCGCCGACGACCAGCATGAACGGGACTTTCTGCAGCGCATGCTCGCGGATTTTCGCGTTCATCTTTTCGTTGCGGGCGTCGACTTCCACCCGAACCTCGGAGGCTTGAAGCTGCGCCGCGACCTTGTTCGCGTACTCCACATGGCGCTCCGCGATGGGGATCACAACGACCTGTACCGGCGAGAGCCAAACCGGAAACGCACCTGCGTAGTGCTCGATCAGGACGCCAAAGAATCTTTCCACCGATCCGTAAAGCGCACGGTGAACCATGACCGGCTGCTTGCGGGTGCCATCTTCGGCGACATACTCGAGACCAAAGCGCGCCGGAAGATTGAAATCGAACTGCACGGTCGAGAGCTGCCACAAGCGTCCAATCGCATCCACTAGCTTGATATCGATCTTGGGGCCATAAAAAGCCGCTTCTCCGGAAATGGTTTTGTACTCGACATTAAGCCGCTTGAGAACCCTTTCGAGTGACAAGGTTGCCAGACTCCACTGCTGTTCGCTTCCCACGAAGTTCTTCTTGTCCTCTGGGCTCCACGTCGAAAGCTCGGTGATGAACTTGTCAAAACCGAAATCCTTCAGCACGTCGGCAGCGAACTCCACACAACTCGCAATCTCGGCCTCGATCTGTTCCGGCGTACAAAAAATATGGGCGTCATCTTGGGTGAACCCGCGCACGCGTAGCAAGCCGTGCATGACTCCTGAACGCTCATAGCGGTATACCGTGCCCAGCTCGCCCAGTCGGACTGGCAGATCGCGGTAGGACTTCAGGCCGTCCTTATAGATCAAGATATGGCCGGGGCAATTCATCGGCTTGAGGCGATACTCGGCATCGTCGAGCTTCATCACGTCGAACATGTTCTGCGAGTAGTAGCCCTCATGGCCCGAAACTTCCCACAGGTGTTTGCGCATCACGTGCGGCGTGTAGACGAGCGAATATCCGCGTTTGATGTATTGCTCGCGCATCCAGTCTTCCATCTCTTTGCGGATGATGCCGCCCTTCGGATGCCAAAAGATGAGTCCCGGTCCGGCCAGTTCCTGAATCGAAAACAGATCGAGCTGCTTGCCAATGACCCGGTGGTCACGCTTCTTGGCCTCTTCGATTTGGTGCAAATAGGCATCGAGATCTTTTTTCGAAAAAAAGGAAGTTCCGTAGATGCGCTGCAGCTGCGGATTTTTTTCGTCACCGAGCCAATATGCCCCGGCGATGTTCAGCAACTTGAATGCCTTGATCTTGCCGGTCGACGGGATGTGCGGCCCGCGGCAGAAGTCGAGAAATTTACCCGTCTTGTAGATGGAAATCTTTTCGTCCGGACGCGTGAACTGCTCAATGAAGTGGCACTTCATGAAATCGCCTTCATTCTTGAAGCGCTCCAGACCTTCTTGCCGCGGCAAGAATTCGCGCGCATACGGCAGGTTCTGCTGCACCAGTTCCTGCATCTTCTTTTCGATCTTTTCCAGGTCGTCTGGCGTGAACGGTGTCTCACGATAGAAGTCGTAAAAGAATCCGTTCTCAGTCGCCGGACCATGCCCAAGCTTGGTCTCGGGGAACAACTCAAGCACCGCCGCCGCGAGCAGGTGTGCTGACGAATGTCGATACACCTCCAGCGCCTCGGGGTGCCTTTCAGTGAGAATTTCCAGCTTAGTGTCTTTGTCTAAAGGGCGAGCCAGGTCGATCAGCGACGATTGGTCCCCGTTGGAGGACACCTTCGCCGCAATGGCCGCATCGGCCAGTCGTGGACTTATCTCTTTGGCGATCTCGAGTGCCGTCGTGCCCCTGGGCACTTCCTTTTCACTCCCATCCGGGAGCTTGATGTGAATGTTATCTGGCATGGGAAGTTTCAGTTTAGTAAGCCCTCGGAGAGGGGTCAAATCCATTGTGGGGTGGTGTATACCAGCGGCAAAATGGACCCTCCCTGGCGCGGGCGCTCGGTTGGGCGGGCTTGTCGCTTTAACTCCGGTTGGAAAAGGAGTGCGCTCGGTGGCTCAGTTGGGTCAAAGGGGCGAAGAAAATAGCCACCCCCCGATAATTCCGGTTCTCTTATTCGAAACGTAACGCGGTGGCTGGATCGAGAGTAGCTGCTCTTCGTGCAGGAATGAATGTGGCGACCGCAATTATGAGTTCCAAAACTAGAGGGGCGGCAACAAACACAGCTGCATCGTGAGACGAAACCTCGAAGAGCAAAGCCTCCAACAATCGCGCAAGGCAGAGCGCAGCGCCGACTCCACAGATGACACCCACAGTCCCCTTCATTAGACCTTGCCGAAGGATCATGTTACGAACATTCATTCGACCCGCTCCCAGGGCCAGACGTACACCAACCTCATGCGTCCGCTGCACGACCGAATATGCCATGACGCCGTAGACTCCAACAGCGGCAAGCAGCAGCGCTGTAGCCGCGAAAATTGACAGCAGTAGCATGTTGAAGTTTTGTTTTGCAATAGACCGTGCGAGCAAGTCGTCCATCGTGTGCACGTTGCCCACTGGCCTACCCCCGCTTGCTGAACGTAGTCTCTCAGAGATGGCTGGGATGAGCTGGTGGGGCTCAATGTTTGTGCGAACAATCCACCATATGGGGCCGAACTGCGACATCAGCTCCATAATTCCGTGCGGCGTCTGTGCATCGGGGATGACCAACGTTGGTTCCGCATCATGGGTCAGATCGTGTTCACGTGTGTCTGCAAAAACGCCAATGATGGTTCGTGGTTTGTCTTCGAACTTAGGTCCTAGGCCTTTGCCGATCATGATTTGTTGGCCTACTGCATCCTGTTGTGGCCAGTAACGCTTAGCCATGATTTCGTTGATCATGACGACCGGAGATGTACCCGAATCATCACGCACATCGAAATCTCTTCCGCGCAGAATCGGAACCTTGAGAACCTGGAAATAACCGGGTGATGCCGCAATCCATTCGCTGTCCCCCGAAATTGCTGGGTTGACGGATAGAGATGTGAATGGAAGGCCCATTCGGTCTGCGAATGGCGGACTGAAAGTGGCTGCAGCAGCTTTCACGCCTGGAATGGCATTCAATTCCTGGCAACCACCACGAACGATACCAGCAAAACTCCCAAGCTTTCCCGCGTTGCCGCCACGCATGGACATGGTCATCAACAGCAGATTGTGGTGATCAAAGCCAGGGTCTACGTGATTCAGCAGAATGAAGGTTCGCCCCAGCAGAGAGGCCCCAATGAGCAGAACCAGTGAAAAGGCCACCTCGCTGACAATCGTTAGCGAGTGGAGCCACTTGCTGCGCCCGCCATGCCCGTGACGCCCGGACGTTTCGTGCAGAGAGTCAACGAGCCTTTCCCGGAGCACTGGCAGGGCCGGGAGAATTCCGAAGACGAGTCCTGTTGCGATGGACAGCCCAACTGCGAACGCCATCACGCGCCAGTCGAGTCCGATTGTTGCGTCTGTTCCGGTTATGCGAGAAATGCTTCCCGGAATTATCTTCAGCAGCAGATCCACGCCAACGAGTCCCGCGATCGTGCCGACAAAGCAACCTACAAGACTTAGCAACAGGCTTTCAACGACTAACTGCCGAAAGATCCGGCCGGCACCTGCGCCAATTGCAACGCGAATCGCGAGCTCACGTTTGCGGACAATCGCTCGAACCAGTAGCAGATTTGCCATATTTGCGTACGCAATCAACAGAACGAAACCAACCGCTCCTTGCAGCGTTAGGAGCGAGGAACGAATATCGCCGACCATCGCGTCATGAAGCCGTCGAAGCTGGAACCGGTAATCCGGGTCGGGGAGTTCAGACAGACGCCTAGCCGACTGCGAAGCTGCGTCCAGCTCTGCATTCGCCTGATCCAACGTCACTCCTGCTTTAAGACGGGCTGCTACCGCAAACGAATGGAGCTGGTCAGTGTCGTTGAGATCGAACTGAAATGGAATCCAAAGTTGAGCTTCGGGCTCGGCGTTGAAAGCTTTGCCCGTGACACCAATGACGGTATACGACTCTTTATCGAGCGAAATCGCCTTGCCGACGATGTGCTCATCGCCAGCAAATCTGTGCTTCCAGAGATGGTAACTAAGAACGACGACCTTAGGACCATTAGGAACATTGTCGGCTTGGCCAAAGGTACGACCGAGTAGGACCTGTGCCCCGAATAGACGGAAGTAATTCGATGTGACGTGGATGCCGTGGACCTGTTCCGGTGCACCAGATGTGAAGCCCATCTCGGATTGGGCGAAGTCATATGCGGCAATGTCCTGCACCGAACCAACCCGTTCTAGCCAAAATCGAAGATCTGGAATGGAGGCCCCAGCAGTAGATTCTCCGGATGAAGACAGAAAGAACTGCACGATGCGGGAGGGGTCCGGGTAGCTGAGGGGGCGAATCAAGACAGCGTCGACAATAGAAAAAACTGCAGTGTTGGAGCCGATCCCCAACGCCAGCGTGACAACAGCGCAAAGTGTAAAGCCAGGGGCGTGCGCCATCGAGCGAAAAGCATGGCGAAGGTCTTGAACAGCCTGCGACAGCCACATTTGTGCGACCAATAGATCAGATTCAGGGTAATTGTAACTGTGCCGGCTGAGTGCTCAGTCAAGATTTTTCTAAAAGTCTTCCATATCGTTCATTGAGATCCGTTTTCGACCACCGGATTGCTCAACCAGCGCACAAATTCCTCATACGAATTGCGCTTTACGGGTATTCCGCGAACTAGCTTCCCCTATTCGTTGGTCAGGCCGTAGCGTTCTGCGTATTCGGCTCGAATTGTCTGCTGATACCACTCGTTGAAGGTATCGAACTGTCGTCCAATCTGGTAAGAGCCTGACCTGAACGAGACCAGTTGATTGCGATGTCGAGGGCGGTCAACAAACGATGCCGAAAGGCAAAGCCCCTCGTGAAAGATCAGTAGATCGCTCGGCAGCCCCTTGCTCCAATGATATTCATTCACTTTGAGAACGTTATCGTCCTCGTCCTCGACGAGAGGCCCCAAGAGAGTCTCAGATTCGAACAAATCTCCACCGCCAGTACGTCGCCAGAAGCCAACAAGCCCGGGATGAACGCGCAATGGAAGAGCCGTAAGCCAATTTTCGAACTCAGCTTCAGTTACCCCAAACCAGAGAAATAGGTCTGGCCGCCTTAGAGCATCTTCATAGATTATGGGGAGCATAGTCCGCTTCTCGAAACACGACTTTAAGCCAAATCACAGCCAAGTTCTACGCGAACTGCTGGAAATCAGGAGTTTGCACTCACCTGCGCTTTTCTTTCGCCTTTTTTGGGTGTCAATTCGCGATATGACGATTTGTCGTTACGCGACCATTTTGGCGAGCCGCATCAACTTCACGAAGCAATAGGAACACCGCAAACTCAAGCGCCTCGAAGCCAAACACGAAATCGGGATTGTGAACGCTCAGTCTCGCTGGGGATACTCGCCATAGGTAGATGACGATACCTAGAAAGGCGCAATGCAAGAGTGCAAGCCAGGGAAGCAACTGGTGATCCCTGCTCTGCGATGAATATCGCAAACCCAACAGGAACAGGCCCGCCGGGAAACAGGCGAGAAAGGCGAATCTGCATACGTCTGCAAACGTCGGCCACCAAAAGAGGAAACTCAAAACCGAGGTGGCAACTGTCACACCAAGAACGATCCGCACCGAACGTCTCTGTTTTGGAGTAAGCGCAGGCTTTGGTGAGAACGCCGAACCTATTATTTCCAAGGGTTCCGCTCGCATGGGTCAGGGGCTTCCTTTTCGGACCGAATCACTATAGCAGGTGTAACTGCTGTTACCAGCGATTGCACTCATTGTACCTGATGCAAGAGCGTGAACCTTCGCTAGAACCGCCCGGGCTTCTGGCTTTCAGATTAATTTCCAGCCAAGCCCTTGTCGATGGCATCGAGAAGAGTCGATTTAATGTCGTCTTCACCGAGGTCCCAGAACATAATTCCCCCAAGCTTTTTCTGGAATACATATTTGGCCTTTGCCGCAATTGACTCCGCGTCTTCGTAGCTGATCGTGATCTTAGTTTTGTGGTTGTAGAGCCAAGGCACTTTTGCCTGATCATCCCAAAATCGGGTATACGCCGGAAGATACGTCTGCTCAATCTCGCGGTAGCTCAAGGTCCCGTCTTCCCCGGGCTTGCCTTCGTAGGGCTGAAACTAAGACGTGGCGCTTTGCCACAGAGGAGCGTGTGACGTTTGCCGTCACGTACACGTACCGCATAGAAGGGACAGAAACACTAGTGCCAGAAAACCCGACTGTGGTGCTTGACCTTCCACGGTCAATCACCGTGACCGCAAGACCATTTAAGCCGACGGTCACGCCGTAGTTGGCGAAAAATCACCCATAGCACTCATCGACACCGCCAACGGGCCTGTTGGCTCGACCAGCCCTCCCTCTGAATCCCGAAGGTGCAGACATCGAAGTGGACGGAAGTTTTGTCGGCAACACACCTTCCACGATTGACCTGCCAGCAGGCGAGCACACAATCGCCGTCAGCAAGAACGGCTTTAAAAATTGGGAACGTAAACTCAAAGCTAGCGGCGGCAACGTGAATTTGAACGCGGAGTTGGAAGCCAAATAACGGCCTTTGCCGCAAAAAGCGGATTTAAGATTGGCATTAAATCGGCACAGGCTGGACTACTTCTGTCCGGCTGGCCCAGACACAGGCGGATACCACCCACCAGGTGCTTGCAGGAGCATCGGCCTCGCGCTCAAGCGCACGGACTTGCCGTCGCGGATGTCGTTAATCCATGCTTGAAGAAGAAAATGGCCCCTGCGCCACGAATCGGTTAGCTTCTCCAGATACTTTGCGACAGTGCCGCGTTCGCCTTGGTCGATCAATGCCTGGGCCAAGAGCATGTCGGGCCCATTACTCGCAAAGGATTCTCCTGGGGGGAGGTCTGCAGCCTTTAAAAGACGGTCCTTTGCTTGTTGCACGTCGCCGGCTCGCAACGCAATTCTTCCCAGAACATCGTTGCTGTCGTGGATGATCTCAGCGCGCCCATTGCCGTTAGCACTCGCCGGTTGTTTTTGTGAGGAGACTAACTCCAACGCTTTCGAGGCATACTTCATTGCTGCCTCATCGTCTTTGATATCAAAAGCAAGATTGGCCATTATTGGCAGCAATGCGGCGTCGTTTTGTGACCTCGAAGCGTTAATGTCGATACCTTGTAAGAGTCTATACACCTTGCCTTCCGCTTGAACCCTTTCCTCCCTGGTGCCCGATATCTGCACCTCAGCGGCCAAAACTATAAGCAGTGGCCCTAGATCACGGCTTTCGAGCGAAGATGTTTTGTGTGCCAATTGTTCTGCAAGGTTGATGAGGTTTTTAGTTGACTCCCGGCCAGGAGTTCCGGTCGCAGCATGGCTCAGTACTTGCTCTACTAGCACTACCGCCGCTGTTCCAATCACATCAGGGTTGTTCGAGGAAACGAGAGCGTTTCGCGCGAGTGCAGCAAATGTGCTGTCTTGGCCGGAAGCGACCTGTGTCGCATAAAGCGTCGCGAGCATTACTAGCCATCGGGCGGAATTCGGCGCGGATGCTACCTCACGCTTGATAATGGTTTCGGAAAATAGAGGGTCGATGGTTGCACAGAAAGAAGCGGCATTGAACAAAGCTTGTTCGTCCGGCGTGTGCTCCGTTATTTCGTGCCGCCAGGCATTTTGCGCCTCATTTGCTCCAACTGGATCGGCAAGAGCGCCTGTGTTACTAAGCTGCAGTTCTGGCAGGTCAAATATCTGGGCAGCTGATGGACGATTCTTAATCGCCCATAAGATGTGGCGGCGGCGAGCTGCGAGAATGTGGGCCCTGGCCATTTTGAGGTCAGCGCTCGAGTAGTAGTAGGAGAGCAGCGTAAGCCGCGCGGACCAGTCATTCGGGTCTGATTTTAGACGGGTTTCTAATGAAGCTACTTCAGTCACGGAAAGGAGCTTTCCATCTTCGATGTCGCGAAACCTGTGCTCATCCTCGTCGAAAGTCTCCGGGAGGTGGTCAACGATCGCGACCGACACAGTTCCGTGTATTAATCCCTTTTGCGTTCGTCGACCTGTTGGAGGAAACATCTGAGGAAATATTTCTATGTAAATCAGGCCGCGCGCAACTTGTTCGGGCTCTATTTTGGTTTCAATGGTCACCGGGCTCTGGCCGGCCTGGTTGGTCAGCCCGATTCGACCGGGCAATCCGTGACCGGCAGCCCCCGTGATGCTGATTTCCAAAGGCACGTCAGCCTCATCCCATGCACAAGTGATACGCAGGAGTCCAGCTTGGGGCACAACAGCAACTTCCGTAGACGGTGCGAACGCGGACAGGTGCAGTGAAAATGGTGTCGTTGCACCCAGATGTCCACTGGTAGTCGGCGACAACTTTATTGGGGTGGCAGTGCGCCGGCGAACGACCTGTGCCTGGGATGCCGTCAGAACTAGCAAGCAGAGTACACACACACTCAAGCTGAGTTTCACGACGGTCTCCCCCAGTACGTATGTCTCCGCTTGCGACAAATTATAGCTAACGCTAAACCCACAAGCACAAAGTTTACACTTGATCTGTCGCATGTTGATGCGCCGATGCCCGACCCGAATTCGGCTCAGGAGTTGGGAAGCCCAAAAATGATTGTCGCTTTAGTCGTGGGCTTCGCGTTCGTTGTCGTTCTGCTATTCGCAGGATGGCGCTTCCGTAGTCTGCCAAACTAAGCCAGGGATTGCAGCCGGGGTTAATGAGATGGTCCGCCGCCGAGTACGATAACTCGGCAGTTTCACATCCGGAGGATCATCGCAATGGAAATCGCATCGGTCGGCATCGATTTGGGTAAGACCACCTTTCACCTGGTTGCACTGGGAGAGCGTGACAAGCTTTTAGTTCGCAAGAAGTTCTCTCGTGCACAGCTGTTGAGTTACACCGCCAAGATGCAGTCCTCGCTGATCGGCCTTGAAGCTTGTGCCGGTTCGCATTTCATAGGGGCCAGACTGCGAGAACAAGGGCACGAAGTACGGCTGATCCCAGCCCAGTTCGTAAAACCTTATCGAAAATCCAATAAGAACGACTTCAAGGATGCCGAAGCGATTGCCGAAGCGGTCAGGAAACAGAACATGCGCTTTGTGCCGATCAAGACTCGGAACAGCTGGATGTACAAGCCATGCACCGAGTCCGCGATCGGCTGGTGCAACGTCGCACGGCCCTGATCAACGAGATCCGCGGATTCTTGCTGGAGCGCGGCATCACCTTCGCCGCCGACCCCAAAAACCTACGCAAGAACGCCCAAGTAAGGGTGAGACCCCAAGAAGGGCCAGGATTGCAAGGTTGAGCCATGAAATAAGAGGAATGCTTCGTTATTGGGCACCTTGCGCCTGTATTTTCTTTTGTAGTTCCTGCTTCACCTGCTCAAGGTTAAAACTCGCACCCTTTTGCATCGGTGGATACTCAATAAACGTTTGCGCCATCTCGGCGACTTTTTGTTGGACGGCGACGAAGCGCCAAAATTCGTATTTGTACCAGTCAATGTACTCCAAGGATTTGCCCAGTCCCGCGCGTTCGAACGGATGCAAACGGAGATTTACTAAAATCGGCCAGTCGGGCTTGACGGTGCCGCCAAGCCAGCCTGCGGGCTGGTCGATAAATCGATACTTATAGTCATCGATTCGTATCGCTCCTAACGTCCCTTCCGCAAAGTAAAGGATCTCATGCCGCTTGGATGGGCCTTTCCCGGTGATCAAGTCGGTTTGGTCGTATCCGTCAAGGTGGACTTTGTATGTCTTGTCTCCGAGCTTCTTTCCCGTCTTCAGCTCTTCAACAATATTAGGATCACCGGCGGCCGCAAGGAACGTAGGGAACCAATCGAGGCCCGACATCATGCCGTTTTCCACCTTGCCAGCAGGTACATGACCCGGCCAGCGAACGATGCATGGCACACGGAACCCGCCTTCCAGCACCATTCCCTTTTCGCCAGCGAATGGGTTCATACCACCATCGGGCCAGGTCATTGTTTCCGAGCCGTTATCAGTAGTGAATACGACGATGGTGTTGTCCTCCAGACCAGAATCTTTCAACTTCGTCATAACGGAACCCACGATGTCATCCACTTGCGCCATTCCGGCTTCATAGGTGGACCACCCGTTTTCTGGCGTGCGCATCTTCTCGTATTTATTCGAAAGATGGGTGACGACATGCATGCGGGTTGGGTTCAGCCAGAGGAAGAACGGCTTGCCGTCAGCTTTGGATTTGTCAATAAATTGCAGTGCGTGGTCAAGGATGACGTCGTCGACCGTCTCCATGTTGTACTTGATGCCGGGCATTGGGTGAGGAGGAAGTGGCCCCTCATCTTCGATCCTTTGTTTGCCCACTTTCCCCCAACGCGGATCCGTTGTCGAATCGTCGGTATTTGTGGCCCAGAATGCACGATATTTCGGGGACCGACTTTGTCTTTCAAGGCGGGTGGATAGCCGGGGTGAAAGGGATCTTCCATTGCGTCTAGGTGGTAGAGGTAACCCCAGAATTCGTCAAAACCGTGCACCGTCGGGAGGTGCTCATTTCTATCACCGAGATGATTCTTTCCGAAAGACCGGTCGCATAACCCAGGGATTTGAGTGCGATTGCGATGGTAGGGGCCTGATCCGGCATGCCTATCGTGGCTCCAGCTTGCCCCACGGTGGTTAGCCCGGTGCGTATGGGTAATTCCCCGGTTATGAAGTTGGCGCGGCCTGCAGTGCAACTCGCTTCGGCGTAATAGTCCGTGAACATCATCCCCTGTCCGGCAAGCCTATCCAGGTTCGGCGTACGACCAGCCATCATGCCGTGGTGATAGGCGCCGATATTGAACCATCCGATATCGTCACCCATGATGAATACGATGTTGGGCTTAGCTTGGGACTGCGACCAAAGACTGGGCGTGACGATGGTTGCGATCGCGACCGCGACGATCCAAACGAGACCACTGCGAATTGCTACTTGGAACTTCATCACGTTCTCCAATTTGTGAATGACACAAATATCTGAGACCTCGATGGTTTTAGTAGAACTTTAGGGAGAGAGTGTTGGGTCTTGTAACTGTCATTCTTCACAGCTGGGGTACGAGTCAATCGACTTCTACTTCTCGAAGATGAAAATCCGGTTCCAATCATTCTTCATGTTCACTACTGTCCAGCCACATTCCTCCCCTGGCAGCGAATTCCCACTCAGCCTCTGTCGGCAGCCTCTTCCCCGCCCATTTTGCATAGGCTTCGGCATCGCGGTATGCGATGTGAACGACGGGCTCGTTTTCCCTGCCATTCAGATCGCTCCGAGTCCCAGAGGGTGCCGCCAGTTTGCCCCTGCTACATAGCTCCACCAACGGAATTGACTATCCAAAGGCACAGGGTGGTCGGGAGCGGAAAATACCACCGAGCCGGCAACTAGATTTTCCGCAGGAGCTCCCGGGAAGTCCTCCGCTCGTGGCCTTTGCTCAGCTACGGTCACGTAGCCAGTTGCTTTTACGAATTCCTCAAACTCAGCATTGGTGACATCGGTTTTATCCATCAAAAAGCCATCGACGTAGACGCGGTGAACCGGGCGCGCGTCCATGCTTGCTTTCATTCCGACGGCATCCATCGCGGGCGGGTCGTTTGCGCCCATGGAAAACTCGCCTCCTGGAATCCACACCATGCCGAGCGGTGGATCGACTGGTTTTGGTGTGGCATTTTCCTTGGTCGGAGCGAATAAGCTCGCTGGACTTTCCGCTTTTGCCGCCGGGGATCTTTCGTTCAGAACCAGGGCTGGCAGAATGCAGAAAACGGGCACTAGCAATATCAGGAGCTTTGCTTTGGAGGAGATGCTGGCTTTCTTGCTAGCGCGGTTGCTCATGCCAATGACTACCGAGGACGAGTCAGCCTTCAGTCATCATCAGGCGCCGAGATTAGACCTGCCACTGTAAGCTTTGTCAGTTTTAGCGATCGAGACTACCCCGCTGGCCCGCACCCTAGAAACAATCTATTCAGAACCACTCCAAGGCCAAATTTGAATTGCACGAACTTGCGTCGTTGCTCCCCGATTAAAGCGCGCAGCATGGAAGCTGATCTGTCGGACCATTCGAATCCGGTGAAAGCCCCCAATGCGTCCAAGCCAAGCGCTGAGTCTTATCGGCTAGTAATGAAGCTCAAAGAGCGTCATGGCGATGTATCCACATCGAGCAGGTGGTCTAAGAGGGATCAAGTGCAGGGCCGAAAGTCCAGCACGATGTCTATCGTCCTGCGCTTCACATCGATATGCCGCTGAATGCCGTCACACGAACAATCAGGAAGGCCCTGCAGGTCCAGCGATTTCTGCAGCAAATCTTCATTGAAAACGTCGCCTGGCTTGAGAAGAAAGGAATCCAAGACCTTCTCACGCTGAAGATCGTCTATGCCTTGCAGACGAATATCACCGAGGTGGAACTGCTCGCCCTCGTCCACATCGATAGCGAAGGATACTAATCTGGCTGAGTCGTCGTAGTTCGGCTCCGGAATGCTGATGAAGTTGATGAACCCACGGCTGGCATATGCCCTCTTTAGCGATTCAAGACCCTTTGCGAATTGCTCACGATTCCAAAGATCGCCATCTTTGATCGGGAAAAGAGAACGGAGCGCCACTAAATTTGTGAACACTTTGTTGTTCTTAAAGGTAATCTCCCGTAGCCGATATTGAAACCCTTCTTCGACGTGAACGCTTATGCTGATACGCTCGCTGACAGCATTGCTAGATATTGTCGTGGCTTCTCCTGTGACCTGCGCGTGGAAATAACCACGATTCTGCCATTCCTCTCGAACCAGCGCCAAAGCTTCATCGACAACATCACTGACAGAACTTCCATGCGTGACGTTTTTCACCGTGGTAGCAATTTCACGTTGCTCCGAGGTTGGCATTTGAATACCCAGTCCCCAAAACGTGATTTCAGCTAAGGAAACGGCAACATCGGGGGTGTTGTCAGCCTGAGAAGCGCTTGGAAGCGTACACGGTTCCGTCCGGGAATTTGCTGAAGAATCCTGCGCGTAGGCTGAACCCCATGTCACTAAGCAGAGTGCGCAAACAGCGGCGCGGAAAGAGGTCTGTCGCAGCATGGAAAACCATTAAGACTACGATTCCTGCTGACTGCGATATTACAGCTTTGTGCCTTTTCTTCGCCAGGCAGGGGCGGGGAGGGAGCATTTTTGCCGTCTCTTGATACCACCCCGTCAAATCCCATTATGGGGTTAGAACATGACGGGATGGAATATGCACCCCTTTCTTTCGAATTGAAGCTAGTGAGCGCTGCTGAAAACAGTGTGGCAAGCATTCGCCTCCGCCCGCATCCCGCTTCATATTGACCTGCTGACCAAACCCCTATAATCCTTTGGATCAGTCGTTTGTTAGACCTCACTCGCATGTGGCTGAGCTGTCTTCGACAGACATTCCGAAATCTGTGGATGCACAGAGCCTTCTCCGCATCGGTCGCGACCACGCTTGCTCTTGGTATCGGCGGGACGGTATCGGTCTTTAGCATTATCTATACAGTGCTTCTCAGGCCGCTACCTTACCCAAGTCCGCAGGAGCTCGTCGGTGTTTTCCAGAGCAAGTTGCCGAACGATGAAGCCGACCAGACGGGTTTCTCTCCGGCAAGTTTCTTGGATTTTCGAGAGAAGAGCCTCTCCTTCACCGATCTGGCAGCCTATTGCGGGTTCCATTACAACCTCATCACGGCGTCAGAGCCGGAGCAAGTAGAAGGGACCGCTGTTTCGGCTGGCTTTTTCGACATTCTCGGGGTTCGTCCCGTTCTTGGACGCAATTTTCTTCAGAGTGAAGACAGCTATTCATCTCCTCGCGTCGTTATCTTGAGCGATCGTTTGTGGTCTGGGGAGTTTCATAGCGATCCGAACATTATCGGCAAAAGCATTGTGTTGAACGGCGATCCTTTTTATGTGGTCGGAGTCATGCCTCGGGGATTTCGTCCACTTGACGACGACCAAACGTCCTTGTGGGTTCCCTTGCAGCAGCAGATCCGTCCGGATCGGATGCTCTGGCGTGATCAAAAATTCTTGTCAGTCGTCGCCAGGCTACGCCCACATACTCGACTGAATCAGGCGCGGGCGGATATGAACCGCATCGCCGCTCAGCTTCATGCTGCCTACCCCGGGGCGGACATGGGCTCGGGCGCTGTCGTCATGCCGCTGCAACAGGCCTTAGTCGGTGGAATGCAAAAGTCTTTGCTGTTGTCACTGGGCATTGTTGTTTTCGTTCTGTTGATTGCGGGCAGCAATGTCGCGATTTTAATGCTCGCCCGAGTCAACAGTAGGAGCCGTGAATTGGGAATACGACTCGCCTTGGGAGCCACTTTGCCACGCATCCTGACTGACGTTCTAGCTGAGAGCGTTGTCCTCGGGGTAGCCTCCGGGAGTCTGGGACTTTTGCTGGCGCTGGTTGTTCCCAAAATTCTTGTTCATTTTGCTCCCAGCACGCTCGCGCTAATTGAAATCAATCCCGTTGTTGTGGCTTTCACACTGGTCCTGTCTGTCGTAGTTGGTGCGGGCTTCGGGTTATTTCCAGCCCTTGCGCTCGCGCGCGTTGACATCCAACAAATATTGCGCAGGTCCGAAAATGCAGCCACACTTCATATCGGAGGGCGGCGGCTCCGGCATGCGCTCGTAGTCGGAGAAGTCTCCCTTTCCATCGCTTTGCTCGTCGGCACCGGGCTCTTGTTTCGCAGCATGCTGAATCTTCAAAATCAGCCTTTGGGCTTTCGTAGCGATGGTGTGGTTGCGACGTGGATCGGCCTTCCACGTATCCACTACCAGAACAACAATGACGTTATCAATTTCTTTACCAGGGTGCAGCAAAACCTGCGTACTATGCCCGGCTATCGGACAGTAGCACTGGGTTATCCTCTGCCTTTGCAAGGGAACCATTTTTGGACAAGCTTCACTATTACAGGGCGAAACACAACCCCCGGCGAGTACCAATCCGCTTCGCTTCGTTTTGTGGATTCCGGCTTCTTGCCCCTCATGAATATCCCTCTCCTCCAAGGCCGCAATTTCAGCGATGCTGACGACGCCAATGGTGAGCCAGTCGTTATTGTTAGCGAAGCCTTTGCGCAGAAGTACTGGCCGCACGGGGACCCCATTGGAAAATCTATTTCGATTCTTCGGGAAACCGCAATTCCACGACGGATTATTGGCGTTGCGTCAGACGTTCGAGCAGCGATTGAAGATGACCCCCCGGATACGATGTACGTTTCGTACAAGCAGCTGTCTTTCCCCTCGATGCAGATCTTGTTACTGAGCCGCGATCGCTCAGCCTCTCCCCTCACGGATGTTAGAAATGCAGTGCACAGCGTGGACCCTGGTCAGCCCGTACAGTACGTCAAAACCATGAACTCGATAGTCAGCGATTCCTTGGCTCCGTGGAGATTCGCGCTGTCAGTTCTCGGCGGGCTTGCAAGCTTAGCCGTGATGCTGACGAGTGTTGGGCTATTCGCGGTACTGTCCTTTTTGGTCCGGGAAAGGACCAGAGAGCTGGGGATCAGGATCGCTGTGGGGGCGTCTCGTAGCAAGGTGATGACTCTAGTTTTAGGTCAGAGCTTGAAAATGACCGGTCTCGGAATTGCGATTGGGTCGCTATTAACCCTCCTCATCGGTCACTTGCTGACAAGTTCAACGTACGGAATTCGCCCAAACGATCCGTTGACGTTCATTGTTGTGGCGGCACTAGTGGCGGCAATATCTGTCCTGGCTGCCTTTGTTCCAGCACAGAGAGCGGCATGTATAGAACCTTTGACAGCCATTCGAGAGGAATAGAGGTTCTCAGCTGTGTACTCAACTATGCTCATGGCGGCAGTAATTGATGACCTTTATTTCTTCGCTGGCGACCACTCTTGCTGATCTGTCGTATTGCATAGCAGCAAGCTCCAAAACGCTAAGATCGCCCCCTTCTTCCCATTTCACCGCTAGTGTCGGCTTTGCACTCAGTTCCGTCTGGTGCGAGGGCTTTAGCTTCCGGGTGCCCTTGATATTCGATCAAGAAGCGTGCAAATCGCGAGGGGAAAACAACATTATGGGAATCTCGCATTCGTCCTTGCGATCTTTAGGTTTCAACCCCGAGATGGTGCAACTGTGCGGGGAACGGCCCGAATTAAAGGTCGCTTTGAAGCTTGGAGATAAAGCAGGCGTGCTCACTGGCAAGGCCACAGAGGTCGACACGGGACGTCCACTGGAAGCTGTCAGTGACAAATTCTAGCGACTGAGTCCCGCCTTGTTGCTGATCGAGTTCTGGATGCGTCACTGAGATGACAGACAGATCATCTGGCGGGGCGATCATTCGCCCCCAATGCCTCTGACTGTCTACACTTAATCTGTCTAGCACGCCTCATCAAATCGATCTTGGGTTGTACCTATCGGGAAAAATTTGGCTACACCTGGATGCGTGGGCGGGCGAGCGGATCCCGGAATGCTTCGAGAGCAGCGTGCTCCTCGGTGTGGATCTCGAATAGGCTGTTTATCTTGGTCATCTCAAGAAGGGCTTGCACCCTCACGTTGACATGTACAAGTTTCATGTCGCCGCCCGCTTGCCTGACGCTGCAAAAACACCGGGTCAATTCTCCCAAGCCATTGCTGTCAACGAAATCCACCCCCTCGAGATTGATCAGGAACTTCTTATGGCCATTGCTAGTGAAGACATGAACAAGGTCGCGCAGTTGAGTGCGACTCTCAGTCAACGTGAGTCTCCCCACTACATCGACCACAATGATGCGATCGCACTCTCTCGCTGCGACTTGAAAACCCATATTTGTTTTGCCAGCTGATTTTTCTTGTCGGAATCATATGCTTGGTTGAACTGGCCTTCAAGGCTGCGGCTGCATATTCTGTCGAACCCGCAAAACAGGAACGCGAAGAATAGGTATCTTCGGAGCGTCGGGAGATCTCCCGCCTGTAAAATGTTTCCAAAGAACAAAGACTGCGACTTCGTCATCTGATCTGGACGAAAAGGATTACAGATCAAGCGGTTTCAGCTCGTTTTTTCTCTGCGGCAGCCTCGTCGTAATCGTCTAACTCACGACCGGGCAGGATTTCTCGCAACGCCCAGTCGATTCGATTGCACGAACTTTGAATCTCATGCAATTCCTGGACGTTTCCATGCACGTAAACCGACACCATGATGAGGTTGAGTGCGTTGCGGACGTGATGATTCATTAACTTGACGCTCTTCAATCTGTCCCTTAAGTACTTCGAACGGTGCAGCTCGTAACGATATACGAGCAAACCCACGATGATGCCGCCGAAGAGGTAGTCGAATCCTAGCCCATACAGCGTCGAGACTCGATGAACGATGAATAAGAAGACAGCAACAACCAGACCACACATCAGCGCGAAAAGGCTGGGAGAGAAAGGGGTATTCCGGCTCGCTTCATCGTGCGCTCTTGTGCTTTGGGCAGGCATCGCGCACCTTGTAAGCTGGAATCCTAAGATAAAGGTTGTGCCCTGAAAACTGTCAATCATTGTAGTGTCGGGCAAGAAACGGTTGGGGGGCTGAGTACCTCCCGTTATTCCAGGTTCAAACCGCGTCGACTGGATGGCTAGAGGTGCAGAGAGCTCACCCCGGCTCAGCCCCGAGGAAGGGTGAAGCCGGTTTTCCCCGCGCCACATCCTATCCGGCAAGTCGATTTGGGGGCATGGAGGTAGCAGATTTGAAATGACGCACCACGACTTCCTATAAAGCGCTGGGAGATCATCAGCGTTTGCAGCGTGGGCCAAAAAATGCTGCCTCTCAGGTGAGAAAAGGCGGCATAGAGGCCGCGGCGATATTGTCAGTAGAACAGATGAGGCCGGAGCAGTCTCGTCGCCACTAGCTCGATTGAAGCGAACTTCCGATGAATCGGTCCAATATAGGGTGCCACTAGCGGGAGAGAATATTCTTGTAGATCTTACCGTCTTTCATGATGACGACAAAGTTCTTGTCGGGATCTGCAACTAGATTGATATTGGCGATCGGGTTGCCGTCAACAAGCA
>Ga0207694_10001265_pt1 | contig 21805 bp, 22 predicted proteins | sample KBSC34metaG_FD_184353 | JGI IMG/M metagenome (GOLD analysis project Ga0207694, IMG submission 184353) | Corn rhizosphere microbial communities from Kellogg Biological Station, Michigan, USA - KBS C3-4 metaG (SPAdes) (version 2) | ecosystem: Host-associated > Plants > Roots > Rhizosphere > Soil... | reverse complement strand
AGCGCGATCCAGTTGCGGGAGGTGCGCACGGCCCCTGCCGATGGCACCACTTCGACTTCTTTTCCTCAATGAACCGAGGCACAACGGAATCCCGCGCCGATAAAGGATCAATTCACAAGGAAGTGGAATAGGGGTGGTAGACATGAGCCGGAAATCAACATGCGGTGCGGCATCGTTCTTTGGCTTTCTTGGGCTCGGCGTACTGGTAATTGCGGGCTGCAAAAACTTCTTCATCGGTCCTACCTTGACCACGGTTACGTTGTCTCCGTCAACCCCGTCAATAGCGGTCTCTAAAACGCAGCAGTTGGTAGCCACAGGCACCTACGACAACGGCACCACGGATACGGTTACGGACTCCGCTAGTTGGTCCACGTCTAACAGCAGCATAGCAACGGTGAATTCGACTGGGCTGGTCACCGGTGTGGCATTGGGAACTGCAACGATCAGTGCCTCGTTGAATGGATTGAGCGGCTCAACTACAGTGACGGTAACCGTAGCGAACCTATCTTCCATCACCATAAAATCGACAAGTCAGTCGCTTTCATCAGGCCAGACTGCACAGTTCACGGCAACGGGCGTCCTCCAGAACGGAAACACACTGGATCTGACCGATTCGGTGACCTGGACCTCGTCGAACACGGCGGCAGCGACAATTGACAGTTCCGGGCTGGCAACGGCGCAAACAGTAACCAGTACGGAAACCACGCACGTCACGGCCAAATCTGGAAGCATCACCAGCAATGCCATCACACTGACGGTTTCAGCTTCATCCTAAGGCGGAGCTCCACACGTATGAATTCGAAGCGGAAGATATGCATGGCTCTCTGTGTTGTAACGTTCGCCCCGAGGATTTGCACGCAGCCGGCTCCGAATAGCCTCACAGTCTCAGCGCGAGGAATCAGCATCTCTGAAATCGGCGCAGAACGAAACATGAATGGACACGAAACAGCTGAGCCGCTCGCTCTTACACCGCAAGACTTTCCTCACAGCTTTCACCTGCGCACGGACAAACGAAGTTTGATCTCTCAAGTCTTAGGTGCCTACGGCCTCCGGACAAGCGTTGATCAGTCGGTCAACGCTGAGAGCATACGTTTTGACACCGATGAGGTTGGCTTTGCTGATGCGGCAGAATTACTCGCCCTCGCCACCCACACGTTCTTCGTGCCGCTCGATCCCAAAAGCGTGATTGTCGTCAGCGATGATAAGAATGATCGCAACAAATTTGAGCACGAGGTATTGAAGACGTTTTATTTCCCTGGTCTGGGTTCCAAGGAACTGACCGACATGGCCAATATCGCGCGCAACGTTATGGGCATCCAGCAAATCGCGACGCAACCCATGAAGAGCACACTGACTATTCGTGGGACAGTGTCTGAACTGGATATTTTAGATCAGATCTATGCGGAATTGCTAGGGGGTCGAAGCGCGCTTCAACTCGAAGTGCGCCTATACGAGATTGACAAAACCAAGGCCACGAATATCGGGGTGGTCCTTCCATCATCGACAGCCGTATTCAATGTGCCCTCTGAGGTTAGCAACATCCTCAAAAACAACGCGAGCCTCGTGGATCAACTCTTGAAGGAGGATCCTTCGCTCGCCGGCAACTATGAAGCGATTCTTGCCGCCCTGATTGCCTCTGGACTGCTTAGCGGTACGGTCTTTAATAATCCATTCGCGGTATTCGGGAGTGGGCTGACCGAGACAGGTCTCGATTTGAGCGGCGTGAGCGTCAACATGCTACTGAACTCCTCGGACGCACGCTCGTTCAGTCAACAGATTTTGCGCGTACTGGACCAGGAGGAAGCGACGATCCGCAGCGGACAGCGATACCCAATCATGACTGCGAGCTATTCGAATCTTACAAGCAAATCTTCTTCGAAGGGCACGATTCCTCAGTTTCAATACGAAGATCTCGGGCTGACGTTAAAAGTGACGCCTCATGTCGAAATGAGCGGCGAAGTGTCGCTCAACCTGGAAATGAAGGTATCGTCGCTAGCCGGAGTCAATCTGAACAACATTCCCGTACTCGCCAATCGTCAATATTCAGGTGTCATCTCATTGCGACTCGGGGACAGCGCACTCCTAGTCAGTGATTTGTCGCAGCAGGAATCGCGGAATATCACCGGCGTTCCCGGGTTGAGTGATTTGCCGGGCCTCTCTCAAACGGCTAACCGACAGGACACGAAAGACATCATGGAATTGGCAATCATGATCACACCGCATCTTGTCCGAACGGCTCACCAAGGAACGGAAGGGCCGACTCTACTCCTGCCCCGACGATAAACGGCGTCCTTTGACCCAACAAAGCTATTGAAAAGCGCGCACACTCCAGCCTCGTCATAGATGGGTCCCTTACGAATAATCGCCGAAGCACCACCCCTAACCAACGAGGGCGTACCAAGCGTGTTTTTCGCGGACGTCCAAATCTCTGGCACCAAAAAGGGTCCGTAGATTTGAGCTAGACTCGTATTGTTATGGCGCACCGGTCTTGGAATGAGAGTTATGCTTCGGGGCAACTGCCCTGGGACAGCGGCCAGCCAGAACCTCTATTAGAGGAATTCGTCAGTTCGGGCCGGATCACACCAGGCCCGGCGCTCGACATCGGTGCTGGCACTGGCACAAATGCGATATGGATGGCGGAGCGCGGTTTTGAAGTTCTAGGGGTGGACGTCGCTCCGCTCGCAGTAGAGAGAGCCCAGGCCAAAATTGAAGGACGCGCTCTAAGCTGCCGCTTTGCTGTATTGGATTTCCTCGCCGCGCTACCGTCCGGCGGCCCGGTTCAGTTCGTGTTCGACCGGGGTTGTTTTCACGTCTTCGATGAAGCGGTCGAGAGGCAGAAGTTCGCGGCTCAGGTCGCCGCCGTACTGGCACCCGGAGGCTGGTGGCTGAGTTTGATTGGCAGCACTGAGGGTACGCAGCGCGACGTTGGTCCGCCGCGTCGCTCAGCGCGGGAAGTAACCCTCGCCATCGAACCCGCGCTCGAGATCATTGAGCTGCGATCAACTGAGTTCCGCGATGCCAACGCTAAGGCGTGGTTCTGTCTGTCTCGGAAGCGTACGATGCCGGCGCAGCCCTCCACGCGGCATGGTTAGCGACATATGACCGCTGTCCCCTTGTCTCGCTCGCTATAAGAGCGGCGCACGCTCGTTGTTCAATGCAGGCGTTGAGGCTCAACATCGGGGAGTTCAACCGGGAAGCAGAAACTCATCACGGTTCCCGAAGGTGATGTGTTTCGGCTACGAACCTGCAACTTGCCGCCGCGCTTATCGATCAGGGACTTTGTGACCCAAAGCCCAAGCCCAGTCCCGACAAATTCCTTCGTCGTGAAGAATGGCTCGAAGATGGCAGCTTGGTGCTCCCGAGGAATGCCGACGCCGTTGTCGGCAACGGTGAACCGCAGGGCAGGCGAACTGGTGGGGCGGATCTGGGTCAAACGCATTCGAATGGTCACGACTCCGCCATGGCGGCAAGCATCGAACGCGTTGGATATCAGGTTGGATAGTATCTGTTTGAACTCGCCTGCCCAGGTAACAATACTCAGGGCCGGATCCAACCGTGTATCGACGCGCAAGTTCTTTGAGACGAACCGGCGCTCATACAAAGCGAGCACGGTTCCAAGCGTTTCGGCTAGATTGACTCGGCTCGGATAGGAAGGCGAACGCTGGAATCCCAAGGTCTGTTGAGCAATGTCTGCGGCTCGGCGGAGTTCCTTTTCGGCTACGGTCAAGTATTCCTTGGTTGCTGCAGGGGTGCCAGGGTGCGCTTGGACCAGGTAGATCAGGTTTGTTACGGATTCCAAGGGATTATTAATCTCATGGGCTATGGTTGCGGCCAGGCGGCCCACGGCCGCGAGCCGGTCACTCGTGTGAAGAGCTTCCATCAGACGTTTTTTCTGGGTGATGTCGCGAAGGGTCTTCGCTACGCCGATCACGGTCCCAGACGCGTCCCGAATAGGCGAGACGGTGAGCGCGATGTGGAGCGGATCACCCGTCTTCGGAAATCGGACGGTTTCGAGGTGCTCAATGCTCTCGCCGTTCCGAATCCTTGCGATCATCCTATGTTCGTCGGCCATTAATTCCGGCGGGATGATGGTGGAAACTGGCTTGCCAAGTATCTCGTCAGAACGGTAGCCAAGCATTCGTTCTGCACTCCGATTCCAACTGAGAATAGTGCCGTTCAGATCCGTGCTGAAGATGGCATCCTCGGAGCATTCAACGATAGCCGCGAGATGCGCCTGGTCCTTTTGCGCCTGTTTGAGCTCTGTGACGTCTACGGTGAAACAGCGGGTATGGATGAACCTGCCGCTCCGTGTATAGACATTCGAATGGATGCGCACTTCTCGAATGGACCCATCTTTACGCCGCAACCGCGCTTCATAGCCATGCAGTTCTTCACGACGACTCAAGCGGCGCATAATGTCATCGATTACAGACTGATCAGCATGGAAATCCGCGATGTGCCGACCGATGTACTCGCTTCGGTCGTACCCTAGCATTCGGAGCTCGGCGTCGTTCGCCCACAGAATCTCTCCTGTCGAAGAGACCCAGTGCATGCCGATCAGCCCATTCTCGACATAGTCGCGGAGCTCTGCCTCCCGACTCTCGACAGCTTCCTGAAGTTCCTGGCGCCGCCGCACTTCCGTTTCAAGTGCGCGAGCTTTCTGCTGCAATTCCAGGATGGTCCGTAGCCGATCATTTTCGGTGGGCTGGGCTGTGTATCCCTCTGTCGGTACGATGTGCGAGTGTTCCGCGCAGACCTGCGCTATGGCCCGCTGGTCCTGAATATCCGCAAACAAGTGCATCGGGTAGGCACAGTGCAGCTGGAAGGAATGAGTCCGGGCAAGTTCGTTCCACAACTGCTCCAGAAGAAGAGCGGCTCGCTGATTACCACTCTCCCAGAGGAGCGCCACCATCTCTCCAAATGCAGCGACGCGATTTCCGAGGCGGGATACCTGATCGATCAGAGCGCCGATGGCATTTCTGAAGAGAGTTGGGTCGGGCTCGCCCGCGACCATGAAGTGCGCCAGGCATTCACTCGCGTCCAGCGAGAGGAATCGGCCCTGCTGAGTGGCGAGCCGCCAATCGATGCCCTGGTCACCGAGGCGGTTCATGAGACCGTCCCGGTGCGGTGGGGTCGCGATAACGATGGCGGAATCACCCGATCCCAGGGCGGCGCCTACATATCTGCCGACTTCATTGAGCAGGTACGAATCTTCTTCATAGAACTGGACACTATGTCCGCTCAACCGAGGAGCATTCCAAGGAGCGGCCGCGAGCGCGCCATTACTGTCATTAAACGTAGTAGGGGCTATCTCGCTCATTGTCTGGCAATCCTCGCGTATCTAGTGAGATGCCAAAGAACCGTCGAAACGGCACTCCACGGTAAAGAATTATAACGCCACCCATTGGCGGATCTGGACTTCAGACGTGCTCAGGCCAAACCTCGTACGGATTGCACGCAGGTTTGTTCGGAAATCGGCCAAATGAATTATGAACATCGACTCTCACACCACGTTGGTTTTTCCGGATGTTAAGCTGGGATGACAGGGTGCAGCCTCTCTTTCAAGGCAAGTCAGCATCGCAAGCGGGGGCGTATCTGAGTTCAAATATCAATTGGTACTTGAGGCCTGGCCCACAAAGGGCGCACAGATCATTCCGCTTCTTGAGCGATGGCCCGAGCAACAAAGCAAAGATCCTTAAAAACCCTGGCTTCAAACATGCTCGCGGCGTCAGCCACCTGCATTACTTCATCGACCTTGGCGCGGACACGAAGGTAAGTACGAAGCATCTGCGGCACTCCAGGCTGCGGCCCTCGGCGGATGAAGGCATTGCACAACTCCCGCATGACTCCTTCCACTGTGCCGCCCTGGATGTTTGCGTTCCTGCCGTTGAGATCGCTCAAAGACTTCTGGAGACGGCGATTTTGTGCCTCAGACATAAACCAGGTGTGTCGAGCAGGTTTGAGTTGCTGCCACGTGATGCTCATGCTCTAGTTCGCAAGGCATGTTGAAGCGAGGAGTCGGAGGTGGGGTCCGATCGACTTCGATTCGGGAAAGATCGTGTATCGAATAACGGCAGCTTTGGATGAGAGCTAGGATGCGGTTCAGACGACGTTCGCCACCTGGAATTCCGTTGCGCGGGGTTCCAGGCCAAGCTCCGTTAGCCCGACGATGAAGGCCAGATAAAGACGGCTAAAACGCCTGTGATAGGAATGTTGAGGAAGACAGCACAGGAGGGAGGAGCATCTATTGTCCAGATCTCTATTTTTTCTTGGTACTAAGAACCGTGCCCTCCACCTTTGTATCTGGTGAGTCTGCACGTCGCTGGACAAACCGACCCGACCTGGAGTCGCGATGCACGAGACGGAGAAGGGAGCGCTGTCGGCTCTTGCTGATACCGAGGCTGTTCCCGAACTCTTCGAGCGTCGGAACTGGGGTGGATATGGTAACGGAGTGAGAGTGCCTATTGTATGAGATGTTCAGCGGCTCCTCCAGATATTCGGAATCGTCGATTGCATCGCACTCGAGGTTGTGCTCTCGACTCTCAGGTTCACGGTTTGCCTCCGTGGGTCATAATCAGGAGCGGGATGGCGGCAATGGCTGCCGACGCAATGAGCACGAGGAAAATAGCACCAAGAACGTTTACGAATCTGCTATTCACATGCTTCCCCATCACAGTTGAATCAGCAGCGGTCCGCAGAATTGGATAGTACGTCAAAGGCATGACTACCATGCCGAAAACGATGGCGATGTTCACAAGCGTTAAAGGTTGCACTCCGGTGATCGCGATGATGAGCGCCAAAGCAAGCATTCCGAGCCACGCTGCTGTGAAGACCGGAACCTCTCTGGCCGGGCGATTCTTTCCCCACTCCAGGTTGTAGAACTGACAAATATTGTAGGCACCCGAGAGAGCCGTCTCGACGGTCGCGCCGCCTATGCAGGCGAGAGCGCCAACCAGCGCAACTATGAGCGCTTGACTCGCGAAAGGAAATGCTCCAGCCATGATGGCTGTGCTGAGCAGTTGAGGAAACAGGTGCTGCGGCAGGAACAAAATGGCGCCTAGCGCCATCAGTGCGACAGTAAGAAGCGATCCGAGGAATGATCCTAACGCGGCAACCATGAAATTTTCGCTTAGGTCTTTCACTTTCCAGTCTTCCTCGATTGCACCCGAGGAGTAGAAATGCACTTCGTATTCCATCAGCATGGCACTGAAGATTCCGACTGCGAAGTATGCGTAAAGAAGCGCGGTTTGCCTTCCGGCTACCTGGGCCGCTGGGTTAAGTCCGGCGATGAGTTGGTGCCAGTCTGGGTGCAAGGTTACGGCCGAAACCCCGAACACAATCATCAGAAGGCCGGAGAGTCCGAAAGTTCGCTCGATCCACTGAAAGCTGAACAGATAGATGACCGCGGCGACGACAATGCAGCAACCGATCAGGAGATTTCGCTCCGACCATCCGGTGAGCAAATGCAGCAGAATGGCAAGACCTCCGATCTCAGCTGCGCAAGTAATCAAGTTCAGTAGATTTGAAACGGCCAATGTCAGAAAGCCGATCCGTCTTCCCAATCGCGTGCGCACTACAGCAAATACAGGTTCGCCAGCGACTACCGCAATGCGACCGCACATTTCCATATAGAGGATGATGCCAACGGTACCAAGGACAATGGCCCACAGGAGCTTGTAGCCGAAGAGTGCTCCCGCTTGTGTGGTGAATACGATCTGTCCGAGGTCAACGAAACCTCCGAGAGCGGTCATGATGCCAAGCGTGATTCCGAGCCATTTCTTCATTGCTCAGCACCTGCATCGACGAGTGTTTTCCTGATGACATCGATGTTCCGTTCAGCCTCCGCGAGTGCGTTGTGATCGCTGCGCATCCCGATCACTCCTAGTTCTCCAGAAAGCGCTTCCAGCTGCCCTGCGCAAAGGTAAAATTTGTTCGGGTCTCCCGCGTCCTGCTCTGATTTGCGTACGGCTTTCAGCCGCCGCAGAGCTTCCTCTCGGAGATAGCTGGCATGTGCCGCCCGAAATTGCGCTGGAACACGGTCAGCTTCAATTTGCCGGATGAATAGCTTTGTTTCGGAGGCGAGCGACAGAGTTGAACGCAGATCAGAGCGTAGTTCGGTCAAAGATTTGTTCTCTGCCGCTCGGCAAGAGGTGAGCGCGAGCAGAGCAAGCAATCCATGGAATCGTCTCATAGAGCGGCGAATATCCATCGACCTACTTTCTTCTTGCAACAAGTTAGCTCGCGCGCTGGACAGGATGACCAGAGGGGCTGGATGCAGAACGTCCCGAAAGGGAACTCGGAGCGTCCAGATGCGCGCCGTGATCGACTCCTACACCAAGGCGGTCCACAAGTTCGCCTCCCAGCCATCCACCAAGCAGGGCAAGACAGATTGCGACGAAAGAGAGCGTCAAGGCAGCTGAGTCGGGCACTTGATTGTTGGTTTGACGAAGGAACCAACTTCCTGCAAAAAGCAGAACGACGATAAGGTTGGTCGCCCCATGATAGAGACCGATACGTTTTGCGCGCGTGCCGGCCGGAATAGCAGCCCAGTCGATCAATCCGAAGACGGCTGCGCAGAGTCCTCCAATGATTCCAGCTGCGATCATCCAGAAGGAAATTCGGAACCAGGAAGCATCACTTTGTACCAGTCCGACAATGTCAAAAGCGACTGCGGTTGCCAGCAAACCGAGGGGAAAAACGATCAGCATAGGGTGGACAGGATGGCCGAGAAGTTTCGCTTTGCTCTCCATTGCGCACCTCCGCAAGGTGAGATGCAGCCGGTGTATGGTGCCGATGTTTGGTACCGGTAAGCCCCCGATTGAAGGTCGGGTGGGACGGGTCGCTACCCGTGTCGTGGAGCGAATTTCAGCCTCAAAATACTGTGGGGACTTTTGTGGGCAGACTCAATCAAAGAAGTTGCAAGTTGTGGGGAACTACCCACAGTTGAGGCTCGCAAATGAGGGATCGTAAATGGGGCGGAATGAGCCATATAGAGCAATAATGAGAAAAGCTGGATGAGGCACTTTGCTAGCTGTTAACCGAGAGGTTGGGGGTTCTAGTCCCTCCTGAGGAGCGAAAAAACGTGTTTATTTTTAACTACTTAACGAAAGCATTACTTCGAGTCCCATCGAACTACGCCGAATTTCGCCGAACTTCACCGAATTGTTGGCGCTCCGAGATTCTTAATCTTGCGCAGACCTCCTTTATTAATGCAGGTCACGAGGGCACTGACGTCATTGCTGCGCCGACGAATTCGAAATTCGCCCGAAGGGTTGTAGAGGATAGCTTGCCCCGAAATTCTTTTTTTGAAGGTTCCGGCTGCAGACCTGGATGCATTGATGGCTGAGGTGAATATCAACGTCGGCGGGTAATCCGCATGACTTCCGCCTTCATCGACTGGGGGAAAGCTCAGATCGATCGTTGTCATCTCACATGCTCTGAAGCCCGCATAACCCTATTCGTGTTGTCCTACAGGCAAAAATGTACAAGACCCCAAAAGAAACGACCTAGACATTGGACCTGCCCCCGGGTGTACTTCATTGCAAAGGACCTACAAAGCACCAGCCGAACTTCCGGCGCGATCCCTTACGCGCATCGTACAAAATTGCTCAGATTCGTTCGCCCCCTTTTGCGCATTAATTGGGTGTGCAAGACAGCGCACAGTCTGGGTTTTATACAGCGAGGTATTCAAATGGGCGCACAGGACAGTTTCTTCGAAGCTCAAGGCGGTCAAACTCCTATTGGATTCTTTACCCGCAGCACGTCACTCGATTTCGGTGTAGCTGTGGCAGGCAACCTGGTTGGAGTCAAAGGAGAATGCAGCGGTGCGATTGGTGATGGAGTCCAGGGATTTGGCCGCGGGAGTTTCTCCGGTGTAGCGGGTTTTGGCGGCGTCGCAGGTCCGATCGGCGATGATGGAACCGGTGTATTTGGGATAGGCGGAGGCATATCTGGCTCGGGTGTGAGAGGCATCGGTGCGGGAGCTCCGAACACAGCTCCTCCTAAGTCCGTGGGCAGCGTAGGCGTTTATGGACAAGGCGGGCATGGTGCACCCGGTGTCGTAGGTGTCAGTTCACCAGGCAGTTCCTCAATCGGAGTCCACGGCGTAGCTGAAAACTTTGATGATTGGGCCGTGGTTGGTGACGCGCACAATGGCAGTTTTTCGATTGGTGTTTTAGGTCGTGGAACTGGTTTTGGCGGATATTTTGTAGGAAACGTACACGTTGACGGGAATTTAGTAGTCAGCGGAGCGAAATCCGCCGTTGTCCCGTTTCCGGATCGGTCGAATCGCCTCTTGTACTGCACAGAAAGTCCGGAGAGTTGGTTTGAAGATTTCGGTGCGGGCAAGCTGGTGGATGGGCATGCCGAAGTTCATCTGGAGCCAGAGTTCGCTTCGATCATCGATACGCACGACTACAATGTTTTTCTGACAGAATATGACGACAACAACTCGCTGTATGTTACGAAGCGAACCAATAAAGGCTTTGAAGTTATCGCGAAGGCTTCCAAAGCCGCGTCAAGTTCGTTCAGCTACAGAGTTGTTGCTAAACGAAAAGACATCAAGGCCCCTCGATTCGACAAGGTTTCCGATGGCGCTGAAAAGTTGCGGGCTGCCGTATCCGCAGTGGAGGGAAAGCCGTACGCGACTGCCGTGAATGCATGATATGAGAAATTAATCTTGGACGGCCCCGAGATTGTGCGCAAGCGCGCTATGCAGCATCCGCGTACCACGCGCCGTGTATGAGCGCGCTGTTCAACCGGCTTGTGTTCCAAGCAAGCTGGTTGAGAAGCCGGACGACTCGATAGCTTATCTGGAGAAGCCATACGGCTTGGAGGAATCGCGCGGGAAAACTCTAGAATGGTGATGTCGGAGGCTTCAAACGAGTGAGGTGATCTTGCCCTCAGAACGCGTACACCTTAGCGAGTTGGTTTAGGCGAGATTAGCTCATCTCGTTGTAGCCGTCGTGCGGCGGTAATGTGGAAATCAGCTTCATCGATTCCCATATTTCCGCGGCCTGCTTCGGTCGCCGCGGAATTCATGTCTTGCGGAGTCCGGAGACTTCTATGACTGAACGCATGGTGTTCTGATATCGCAGACGCACAGAATCGAGATGAGGAGTGTTCAGTGTACTTCTTCGCACCGTTGCAGTGATTGGTTCGCTGCTCGGCCAAAATTCGTGTTCCTATTCGGCAGAGCGGTCAATGCAACTCGCACTTTGTACAGGCTGCTAATTGTGGGTTTAGCGGACTTCTCCAATCAGGCGCCCCCCTCCATCCAACATCCGTCAACCTTCTTGACCTGCATTGTTCTGCCCTCGAAGGTTACCCGATACTGACCATTCGGCAAGTTTTCGGGAGCAAGAACGATGTCGCATTTCACGTACTCCCAGGTATCAAGTTGAGGGAGAGATACCTTTACTGCGCTCACGGTACATTCCGCCTCATAGCCCATGCCCGACAGCCGTCCCGCGATCATCAGAGTTTCACGACTCGACGACATCATCCAGCCTGCTTCCCGCGCGGATCGGCATAGACCTGTGCCGCATCATCTAAATGAGTATCAAGACTGAAGGCGCTTGTCTGTCTCGTTGTGCTCACGGGCCTGTTGCCTTCTTTCAACTGCGGCATCTTCACTGATTGCTGCAAGTTCCGGCGAGGTGATCAAAAGAGCGCAGAGTTTTGGGCGTCATTCTGGGGATAATGTTTAGAGCGCAAGTAAGAATGATTAAGAGATCATTCCGCATTCCAAACATCGAAGAGCGGGTCTGGTTGGGCAGGGGCGTAGTCGAATGGAAAAGAGACCAGCAAGGATAATACTTCTGATTGAGAACGACCCTGAAGAAGCTCTTCTGATCCGCAAAATGCTCAACGACCAAGGCACCTTCATTTTTGAGTTGTCCCATGTTGGAAGCGTCAGCGAAGCCCAGACATATCTCAAAACGCATTCCGTTGACATTGTGTTACTCAACTTGGGAATGACCGCTCCTGCCGGACTCGATGTCGTTCGAAGTGTGCGTGCAACTGCGCCCCGCGTGGCCATCGTTTTGCTGGCCAGTGCTGACGACGAGCAGATTGCCATTCAAGCGATTCAAGAGGGCTCGCAAGATTATCTGGTCAAAGGCCAGATTGAATCTCGTGAGCTGATGCGAGCGCTCATCAATGCGGCAGAACGCAAAATCATCGAGGAGATCCAGTTTACTGAAAAGGAACGAGCCCAAGTCACGCTCGACTGCATTGGCGATGGCGTGATTTGCACCGACGCCACGGGTAAGATTACTTTTCTGAATCGCATGGCGGAAGCAATGACTGGGTGGGCGCTCAAGGATGCGCAAGGTCGGACGATGGCCGAATGCGTTCGGATCATAGACGCCATCACCCGGAAGCCCATCTTGGATCCGATGGCTAAGGCAGCAAAGCAAAATCGGACGGGAAACCTTCCGTTGAACTGTATTCTTGTGCGCCGTGACGGGCATGAGGTCTTCATCGAAGATTCTGTAGCCCCTATTCATGATCGTGACGGACAGGTTACGGGCGCAGTTATCGTATTCCGGGACGTGAGCGCCACACGGACATTAGAGAAGGAGTTGACCCATTCCGCCCAGCACGACTTTCTCACTGGGCTGCCCAATCGAATGCTCCTCAACGACCGAGTGGCTCAAGCAATCTCGCTCGCTCGGCGGCAACGGTGCCATGCCGCGGTGTTATTCCTCGATCTGGATGGTTTCAAGCAAATCAACGACTCCCTGGGACATCTGATCGGCGACAAGGTCCTCCAATCCATTGCAAAACGCCTGCAGGATTGTGTACGCTCCCCGGACTCAGTAATTCGGCAAGGAGGCGATGAGTTTGTCGTGGTGATTCAGGAATTGAAAAATCCGGAAGATGCAGTCATTACGGTGGCACGGTTACTCAAGACGGTAGCTGATGTTCACTCCATCGATCAGCACGAGATTTCCATCACCACAAGCATCGGCGTGAGCGTCTATCCCCAGGATGGTCGGGATCCGGAAACGCTGGTCAAAAATGCTGACACCGCCATGTATCACGCCAAGAAGAACGGGAGTGATAACTTTAGATTTTTCAAACCAGAGATGACGGTCGAGGTTTGGGCCCCCCAGTCCATTGAGGAGGATTTGAGACGCGCCCTGGATCAGCACGAATTCACGCTGCATTATCAACCCAAAATCGATCTCACGACAGGAGCAATTATCGGGGCTGAGGCGCTGTCCCGCTGGATGCATCCCACACGAGGGCCGATCCCGCCGGCACAGTTCATTCCTATTGCAGAGGAATCAGGACTCATTATTCCCCTGGGCGCCTGGGTCCTGCGTGAAGCTTGCACCCAAGCCCGAGTCTGGGCTGATGCGTGCAGTTCAGCGAGAACGGTGACAGTCAACATCTCAGGAATCGAGCTTCAGAACGACCAATTTTTGGACGGCCTGTTCCAGACCCTCGATGCAATCGGACTAGATCCGGGCTCCCTCGAACTGGACGTTACCGAGAGTGCGCTGATGACCAATCCTGCACGGGTGAAACCCATTCTCGAGGCAGTGAAACAACGAGGGGTCAAAATCTCGGCGGGTAACTTCGGAACCGGGTCTTCCAACTTGACCAGTCTTCAAACATTACCCCTGCACGCTCTCAAGATGGACAGAACCTTGATAGGCGGAGTCAATGGCAACCCGGACAAGACAACGAAGGTGAACGCAATGATCAAGATGGGTCAAGATTTGAACCTGCGTGTCATCGCTGAGGGTGTTGAGACTTCTGAAGATCTGGAGTTTTTGTGGGCTCACAACTGTGACGAGGCTGTCGGCTACTATTTTGGCCAGCCGGTTCCTGCGGAGCAGTTCGGGGAGAAGTTCAACCCGCGACAGTTTTTTGAAAGCAAGGAAGTTCAGAGAAGCGCCAAATTGAACTCGTGAGTGTCGTCCCTTCGTGACGCAGGACGGAATCTCATCTCCGAAGCTGTTGAACTCACCAGGTTTTGTGTTCCAGAAGAAGATGCGGTGCAACCCTGGGGTCCGGGCTATTTGTTGAACACCTGCATCATTACATCATCCTGGGCTTGGTTCAATTGCGCCAGAGTCTGTTGAATCAGCGAACGGTCTTCGTAGCTGCTGATATGCAGCAACTCCGTCAGACGGAACGCGGTGCGGCGCAGCAGAATCTGCGTATCCTTGAGCTTCTTGGAATTGCCCGCCACGAGCGATCGAATCTTGTGCGTAAACTCTTGGGTACGCGTGAGCACCCGGGTGGCTTTTTCTGAATTACCGGCGGCATACTCGTGTGCGCTGTATTCGATCATTTCATGCACGAGCTGGGTATACAGATAGCCCTGTGCCTTGGAGGAGGCCTGGACCGCGTGTTGCTCCAGCGCAGCCAGGAGCTGCTCTTCAGGAATCTTCGCGTGAGACGAGGCAGCGCAAGCTGGGATGGACAGTTCGCTTAACAGAAGGAGATACACGGGCCAACTGCGCATGACAAACCTCCGCACGTGCGGCAAATCCTGATCCAACTGATTAAGAGCCAATTGGGCAGCGCTTGACTGTTCATAATTGCTCACTTTGGCAGACAAGCCAGTCCTTGGTCGGAGATTCGTGAAAGGGGCCGAAATGACATTCGGAACATTTCCCGAAATACACGGATCTTCAGAAGGACCTGATAGTCAGTCGCAACTACCAAAAACACATCCAGATCATTGGGATGTTTACCCATAAAAATATGCTCTCGTTGAGCCACATTGCACAGACGAGCCGCTCAGATATCGGTATCTTAGGAAAATCTCTACTGTTGAAAGGGGTTGTATATGCTCACGCTATTGAGGCCAAGCTTCCCACATCGACACAATTCAGACGGTACACACGATTCCATCTGCAAGGTATGCTTCGCGACCGTAGCGACGGTTCAGAATGAATGGGAACTGGCAAGCCATGAATCTGCCCACGTGTGTGAGCCCAGGAGTCTCTATCGAGCCAGTCAGGTGCAGTCGCCACGGCAAAGAGTTGCTCCCTAGCCGCCCTTAAGGAGGTCGTCGAGCAGGGCGAAGACGATCTGAGCATCGACGACCACGTGAAAGATGAAGTCTGCGCAGGTGCCAACCTGGAGGCAGCAAGGCCCAATGACAAGCGACGAAATCAAGGAATCAAGAGCGGCTGAGCACAGCACAAACACCTGGCTCAAGGAAGTAGCGTACCAACTCGCCCTGCTCAACGAAAATCAGCCGATAACGAACATTCCGCATCCCATGGAACTCGTCAACCGTAAGAAAATCGAGTAGACGGCAACGGCGCCTCGATCTGATCTCAAGTTCGCTAAGGCTCTTCAAAGCGTGAAGCTTTCCGCCCTGTCTCCGCAGAGAAAATTATGGGGGATTGTCTTTCTAGGTTTCCTCTGTCTTTGCGAACTTGTAGTCGAATTTGCTCCTCTAACGGCATCGAAATTCAACATGCCCCACGAACATAATTTCACAGCTGCTTGATGCATGAGGAGGACCGCCTCGAGCTCCGGTGTTGGACAGGGAATTGATCACGCACCCTAATTCTGCGCCACTGCGAGGCCACTTCTTTGCCAACTTTCGTATAAGCGACGGATACACGTACGTGCGCCAAAAACTTCTCTGTCCAACGCTCCCCGAGGCTGCTCAATAGGTGACCTGGGCTGTTTTCTTCGGTTGAGAAACCCTTGGGCGGATCGCTTTCCGGCAGACCAACTCGCGAAATATCAATTCCGATCGGATCGTGTGCACGAGGCTTGCGACTTTTGGCCCTGCTTGACTGCCACGTTACCTGGAAGCTGCAACGAGCAAAAGGGAACATCTAGTAATGATCCCACTCTGCCACGATCTCTAAGGACGTACCGGAGACTGTTTGAAGGGCGCCTCAATCGATCAGACAGAGTCCTTGACCTGGAGAAATGAATGAGCACTATCAGTTCTGTAGTTGCGATCTACGACACTCACGAGCAAGCGGAACACGCCATCAAGGAGCTGCAGCAGGCCGGTGTCGACATGAGGAGCCTCTCAATTGCGGCGAGAGACGCACATGCTGACGAACATGTAGTGGGTTACTACAACACAGGCGGCTGCATGAAGTACTGGGGAAAGATGGGCGCGTTCTGGAGTGGATTCTGGGGATTGTTGTTCGGATCTGCGTTGTTCGCGATCCCGGGCATTGGTCCGATTCTCGTGGCTGGCCCAATGGTGGCCTGGATCATTGCCAGTCTCGAAGGCTCCGCTGTTGTCGGGGGAGTCAGCGCGGTGGGAGCAGGCCTCTTAAGCATCGGTATTCCAAAGGACAGCGTCGTGAAATATGACGTCGCCTTGAAAACAGACAAGTACTTGCTCGTTGTTCATGGCACACCGGCCGACGTAAACAAGGCCAAGGACACCATTGGTGGAACTGAGCACTGGTCTTACACGGTTCATGGCGAGATAGTCTACGCTTGAAAAGTGGCAAGTTGCACACAGTCGAGAACGGGCTGAAACGCAAACCTGCTCGGGACTGACACTGAGCTGATCAATCGAACGCCGCTTCAAGGCCGGCCAATCTCGCTGGCAGCAAATTTAATTCCTCAATTTCGGATCGCTTGGTGACATCTTGAACCCTCTGCACAAGTTTGTGGACGGTGTTGCATCCTCGCACAGCCCTATTGAATGCTTTTAGAGCACCCTGCTCATCCAATCCGAGTTCGGTTTCCCATGACGGCGAACGTCTCAAAAACCGCCAAATCCGTGTGCAGAAACTGATTAAAGGGTATCCTGCGTTGCAGCCGTCACCTCGGCGATGCTCTTCTTTCTCTGCCACCCCTGACCCTCGCTTCTGGTAAATGGATTCGGCCCAACCCCGTAGGAACATCCGCCGGCAGTCCACAAACTCTCGTACACTCCAAGCGTTCAATATTGACCAGCATTGCAACAGAAGCACTGGCATACTCGCGGTATATCTTCTCAATGGCGTTGATCGGAGCGAGAATGCCAGACCTGAAGAGTTCTATTCTCATTGTTGAAGATGAGGAATCTGTTCGAACATCCCTTGCCATGGTTCTCTCTGGGCTGGGGCTTCGTGTCCGGTCTGCTTCGGACGGACTGGCGGCACTGATAGAGATGCGGCACGAAGCCCCTGACATTCTGCTTTCAGACCTCAACATGCCGGGCATGTCCGGTTTCGAATTACTCTCGGTGGTTCGCAGGCGTTTTCCAGCCGTCCTGGTGATTGCGATGAGTGGCGCATTTTCAGGAGACCAGATTCCGAGCGGGGTGACGGCGGACGCCTTTTACCCGAAGGGTTATGGTGTAGCCGTCCTGATGCGAGCTATTGGGTCGCTGACCCTTTCGAACAGGCAGTTGCGCGAAACGCCCGAGCCCATTTGGATTCAGAGAAACGGACACGATGCCAAGGGCACAGAGTTTATAACAATCGCTTGCCCGGATTGCCTCAGAACGTTCCCGCAGGTGATCACAGGTGCTGCTGACGTAATCTCTGAAACCAGCTGCATCTTTTGCCAAAGTTCAATCCACTACGCAGTTGTGGAACCGCTGAACCCCGCATTTCCGCAACGGTACCAACCCATTCCAACGTTCGAGAAACCTTCGGATCAGAAGCTCCAATCTCAAATTGAGGGAAGCTAGCCAGCTTCCCTTAGCGGCCGTCAGCGATAGAAGATGTGATGGCCTGTCGTATGTGGCATACATGATGATCAAAATTGACCAGAATAGCTAGCCTATGGCCCAGTAAGATAAGCGAATCGCCAGATCCCATCACCCAAGCTGCGCACTATAAATCCCTTCCGCTTTAATCACTCACACAAATCCGAACAAACCTCTCAAAAGCTGGCAAAAGTCGGGAGGAATCCCGGCGCATTTGCCTACGCAATGAGGTGACAGGGCTCTAATTGCTTTGATATGAGCGCGCTGCCGCGGTAACGCCAAAAAAGGACTGCTCGTTTGTACCTTCTTTAACTGTCCGACGGCGCACTGTTGTCTCGGCTTATGTATCCATGGTGCCGAGTGAGCTAAATCGACCAGACTGCCGGCCCTTCCGGTGCAATGCTTGAATATGGCCATAAAGCGCGCAAGGCCCTTCAACACGGATGCATACCTTGCAACTGCGGGGCAGGGACGGACCATCGTTCATCTCAAGGCAAAGCAAATCTTCTCCTCCCAGGGAGACGCTGCAGACAGTCTTTTCTATCTACGGATGGGCCGCGCTAAATTGACGATTGTTTCCAAAGGCGGTAAAGAGGCCACGGTAACACTGCTCGCTCCCGGAGACTTCTTCGGCGAGGAGTGCATGGCGGGACCAAATGAGGTCCGCACCACAAGTGCTACCGCGATTACAGTTTGCGTGGTGCTTAAAATCGCCAATGAGGAACTGACCCGAGTCCTTCACGCGGAAAATGCATTTTCAGACCTGCTAGTTCAGTTTCTTGCACTTCGAAGCACGAGAACTCAGGCGGATCTCGTCGATCAGCTATTCAATAACAGCGAACGGCGCCTCGCGCGAACCCTTCTGTTGATGGCGGACTACGGTAATGCGTCCGGCCCGGAGACACTGATTCCGCCGGTAACCCAGGAAACTCTTGCAGAAATGATTGGCACTACTCGGTCCCGCGTCAGCTTCTTTATGAATCGCTTTAGAAAGCTGGGCTACATCAACTACAAGAGCCGAATCCGCATTCACAAGTCTCTCCTGACGATGGTTCTGCAGGACCGCTTGCCGGAACAGAATGCATCGCGTCCCAAGCTCCTCGATCTGCGGCCTGGTCGCGCACGAAGCGCCAAGCGAGTCAGGGTACATCCGGCCGGAATTCGAGTGAGGCAAGGATAGCCGACTATCTTTGGTATTCAGACTTCGCAGATTTTCGACTCACGAAGTGCAGTAGATATTTTCTTCTACGCTGATTTGTTACCGACGACTGTTCAATATTGCTCACTTCTGTTCTTCTTGCTGACTGAGAAAGTCCTGAGGTGACGATTCCTTTAGTGCGACTAACCGGAACCGATTGCGGCTGTTGTGGCCTCTTTTGTCCGGCAAGCGTCATCTCAATGATTAGTACCGTTCCTGCGGCTAACATGTTCTCATCCGCACTTGCGGCGAAGACCCACAACTGGCCCGAGGAGGAACTTCCCTCCGCGTATGCGATGCTACCGATGCATCCTCTCCAGCTGCTTTTGGAGTTGCGACATGGAACAGCCGATCCCCACAACCAACAAGATTAAGAAGTTGGAAGAAGCTTTGCAAGAGAGCCAGACCCAGGCTCTGGCGGGCCAGTTCGCCGCGAGTACGATGCATGAGGTCAATGGTCCACTGGAGGCCATTACCAATCTGAACTACTTAGTTCAGACCTGTTCCGATGATGGCGTGCAGGTTCGCAATTACTCCAGCCTCATAGATGAACAGCTACTGGCACTCACGACCATCTCGCGTCAAACGCTCAGTTTCTACCATTCGAAAGACACCGTAGAACCCATCGCGATTGCGCAACTGGTGGAAGCCGCTCTCCGCATTCACCGTAAGGAAATCGCCGTCAAGGGTATCCGGCTGATTAAGAAGCTGCCCGCAGATATGACGGTGGAGAGCCATGCCGGATCGATGCTTCAGGCGTTTTCGAATCTGATCGGCAACGCTGTGGAGGCGCTACCCGCCCGAGGCACCCTGCAAATTCGGTCGAGGTGTACAGAGGGACAAGCGCATATCCTCTTTGCCGACAATGGAAGCGGAATTCCAGCCGCAATCCGGAGCAAGATCTTCGAACCATTTTTCAGTACAAAGAGGGAGCGTGGAACGGGGTTGGGGCTGAGTATCACCAAATCGATCATCGAGCGGTATCACGGCAGGATCAGAAATTGGACAAGCACGCGCATCGGGAGAAGCGGAACTGCCTTCCGTATCTCGCTGCCGGTTCACGCTCAGTCTGCTGCGATTGCGTGATGGAGTTCGAACATGTTTCGGATCGACAATCCTAAGCACGATGTAGTCGGCCTGACGAGTTCGACAACTTAGCCGTTGTTGACCGCGAATAGCATGGCCGGGTGGTTGACGGGCATCGCCCAAGGCAAATCAGATCCTTGCGCTTACGATGAATCCCTCAACACTCGCCGACTTCCCCTTCCGGAACAGTGGTACGCTGCTTCCGAAAGGAAAGATCCGCATGGCGAGAAAACGGCCACGAGCCGCTGCGTGGTAGTTGAGATCTCAATTGATCTCGAAGTCGAATGCGTCAGCCCCGGTCAGTTGATGATGACGTTGGTTCCACTCGACGGCATCTATATCACGGCGCGCGCGTGAGCTATGCTCAAGTGTGCGCGCCTGTGTCCGGGCAGGTCACGCAGCGCCAGCCGGTTCGTGAGCTTGAGGTCGCGAGACGACCTACCGCGGCAAGCTCTTCACTGCGTGCAAGAGCTGCTTCGCCACGGTTCTCCGCGGTGAGGTCGCGGCTGACTGTGCCATTCCCAATGCGTCACCAGCCTTGTAACGAATGACAAATACCTGGTAGCACATCCAGATAGCTTCGTTGTTTTGAAAGGGCGAAAGCGTATCTCGGTTTCTCCAAATCCTTCCGTATTGACTACTTCGCCTGATCTGAGGCATGACCCAGAGCCTTCCGAATTTCGGCATACAATTCGTTGAACGCCTTAATCTCCGAACCTGCGTAGGGCGGTTGAAACTTGTTCGTCGATACAAAGTTCTGCAAGAATCGCTCTAGATGTCTAGCGTTCTCATCCTGTAGTCGAATCTCAATCGTCTTCTCCATAAGCCTCCCTTTTCAAACTGCGATCGCTTGCATTTCAGGCAGTACCCGATTGGGGTTCCTTCCGGTGTGCGGTCATCTGTCGACAATCCCTTTTTCAGCGTGGAGACTGACTACCGTGGAACGCCGATCCTCCTCAATCCATCCTCCACCGGCCGAGATGGGTTGGCTGATGTTGCAAAAATAGAACTCTCAACGACGACCAACGTGCTCTCGAAGTGTTAAACAGGGCTATACGAGAATGCGAAGTCATCGAGCAATTTGTTTCGAGGGTTCAACAATGAAACGAAGCGAGAAGAAATTGAGCGGAAATTTGAACATGCTCCAATCTCGGTCAAATTCAGAGCGAATTCGCCCGTCTGTCTGGCGACCGATGATGTTCATATTGACGCTGCAGAGAAGCTCATGATTGTCTGTTTCAACTGGGAATCAACCTCATCGGCTATGGTCATCACGTCGATTAGGAGAAGACTGAAATCCACTACGTTTCCTCAGCGTCAAATCTGGCAATTCTAGGCCTGGCAGATTCCGGAGTCTCTGAGCGAAGCCGGCGCAAGGCCCTTCAGCCTAGCGGCGGTTTTTATTCGCGAGCGTGGCCATTGAGGCGGTTGGCCGCGAAATCGCCGGTTGGCGCCGGGGGCTGGAGGTTGCTGATCGCGCGCAAGAGGGTACGCTGTAGTTCGCTCAGGGAAGGATCGTGCCCACCGTAGCCGTAGTGTTCCAAAAGAAACGATGTGCTGCGAAGGATGGAAACAAGAGCCTCAGATGATCTGCCACTGTCCACTTTTATGCCTATCTTCTATCCAAATCATAGGTCTTCGGTAAGAGGAGCGCTGTCCTGCATTGCTCAGATCTGGGTTTTATTGATAGGAAGCCGAGTCACAGGAGTTACGTCCGGAAGAAAGCCAAACAGCGTAATATTCACTTTTCCGTCCTTTTGCAGAATGCGGCTCAGGACTCCGCCTTCTGGTGGCGCGAACTCCTTGTGCAGGTCTGCTAGAAATGTAAAATCCATCGAATTCTCCTTCATCTACGTGCCGTAAGGTGCGGTGTA
>Ga0207694_10001264_pt1 | contig 21811 bp, 18 predicted proteins | sample KBSC34metaG_FD_184353 | JGI IMG/M metagenome (GOLD analysis project Ga0207694, IMG submission 184353) | Corn rhizosphere microbial communities from Kellogg Biological Station, Michigan, USA - KBS C3-4 metaG (SPAdes) (version 2) | ecosystem: Host-associated > Plants > Roots > Rhizosphere > Soil... | reverse complement strand
CAGCACGAACATCCTCGACGCCGAATGACGTAATCGGAATTCCATCCTCGACCAGAGCTTTCTTGAACTGTCCGGCCGCTGGGTGCGCGTCCGGCTCGAGCAGCAGTTCAACGCCGTCAGGATCTGCGGCCGATACCACGGTTAGCCAGCTGTGCTCTCCGAGCGGAACTTCCACCTTCTTTTGAAAGCCCAGTTTCTCGGTGTAAAACTTGAGGGCCTTTTGCTGGTCGTCTACGAGAATGCTTGTCACCACGATCCTGATCATCCTTTTCTCTCCTGTTTGTTTTGGGCAGCCACCTCTTGGCAAGTGCCCTCAACGGTTCCATTCGCAAATAGTGGAATTTGTATCTACCCTGTCGCTCAGTTTCAATCAGGCCGGCAGCTTCAAGGATGTCCAGGTGCTGCGAAATTCCTTGGCGCGTCACACTGATCTGGTGCTTCATCAACAGCCGCGCGCAGAGTTCGAAGAGCGTTTGCCCGTCTCGCTCGCACAGTTCATCCAGAATCGCCCTTCGCACCGGCGCTACAATCGCTTCGAAAATATCGCTCATATTCGCTTCAACAGGCAAGCTTTAGCTTGCATGTCATAAAGACACAATAGGCAAGCATTGACTTGTCTGTCAAGCGCAAAAGTTTACATCTTTTGTATGGGGGGAATTACTCCGAGGCCAGAGTTCTTTCGATCCGCCGGTCCGGAATAAGCCAGATCAGCGCCACAAGAACGTAGATCAAATGCGCGACCCAGGGCACAAAGAATCCGCAGGGAATTGCCACGGCATACATCACAACCGAGAAAATGCCTTTGCGGTCTTTGCCAACAGCTCTTCTGACCAGCGAATCCTCTCCCTCTCCCGAGATGATCGTCCACTCAAGGATCCAATAGGCGACGCCCGACATCAGTAGAACCATCCCGTAGACCGCCGTCGGGTCAGGAGCAAATCCGCTCGCGCCCATCCAGCCCGTTGCAAAGGGAAGCAGCGACAGCCAGAAGAGGAGGTGCAGGTTGGCCCATAGAACGCTGCCCCGTACCTGTCGCGTCGCGTGCAGCAGGTGATGATGATTGTTCCAGTAGATCCCGATATATACAAAGCTCAACAGGTACGTGAGAAGAATCGGCAGAATCGGTCGCAGTGCTCCAATGTCGCTGCCGTGCGGAAGGTGCAACTCCAGCACCATGATCGTGATGATGATGGCGAGCACTCCGTCGCTGAACGCTTCAAGCCGGCTCTTCGACATCGAGAGAATTCTCCCTGATCAGACGAAAATCTTCTACCTGCCCTGGCGCGAATCGGGTGGCATCTCTTCCGGGCTTGGAACCGCATCATCCTCGTTCGCTGTCACAACCGTCCCCTGGTGATACAGAATTCGCCAGCCCGGACCGGTCTGCTCCCAAATCGTCGCACGTCGCGTGATCCGGCCTTGTTGATCGAGTGTATAGGTAAGCAGGAAGCAATCCGGTCCAAGCCGTCTTAGTCCGAATCCGGTGGCCTTCCATCCCGCTGCATCTGCATCGACGAGTGCCTCACGACCTCGCATTTCGAGAATGAACGCGCGGCTATATCGCCTGCCGGACGCTCCAACTTCCCAGAAATCCGGCACAGTGCTGCGCTCGAACTCTTTGAGGCTCCGCCCAAAACGTTCTGTATGGAAAATTGGCTCACGGCTTCGAAGCTCGTCTAAAACCTGCTGCAGTCCCGGATCTACGTGCGTGAACACAGTCTCATTCGCCATGCCGAGATTCTACGGCTGTGCGCCCTGATCGATCTCGCACGGGCAACGCCACCAATTCGCAGATGAACATGGAATTGGGATCGTCGATATTCGTTCCGGGCAGGCTTTCAAGAGAATCAGAAAATCCTGTACGCCACTCCTGCGCTTGCTCCGTACGGCTTCAGCGTGCCATTGATCCAGTTCGGCCAGAATTGATACTCAAAATCGACCGCACGAACACTCCAGTGCTTCGACAAATTCAGATCAACCCCGCCGCCCACGGCTACATCGGTGAATCGGCCGTAGGCTTCCTTGTACTCAAAATTCATCTTTCCCAGGCCGACCAGCGCTTTTCCGTAGGGAACAGCGCCGAGGCGCTTGAACTCGTGGATCGGGACCCGCGGACCGAAGAGGTAGGTGTCCTGCGTGATGTCGACATACGAGTGCTCGCGCAGCCAGCGCATCTCAGCCTCGATGCAAATCCATCGCGTCATCTTCAAGTCCGCGTATGCGCCGAAACCGTAGAGCCGGTACGGGCTCGTCCCCGGAACTCCCCCCCCTGCATAATCAGGCTGAAATGCCGATGCGAATCCGCCTGCGGTTAGGGAGATCTGTCCCCGATAAGCGGAAGGCGTCACCTGCGCGTGCGCGCAGACGCTCACAGCAAGCAAGAAGGTAAAAAGAAAAAACAGAATTCTTCTCATGAAAGGGCGCTTATCCACTCCTGCGGGAAGTTGGGGCTTAAGTCGAGTCAGAAAGCTCTGTTCAGGAACTCAAAATTGAACTAAGTATAAAAGCCCAGAGGCGGATAACCCTAGGTTATCCGCCTCTCATAATTGAAGCTAATTACTTCTGGGGGTTGGGCGACCCACCCTGTTGTGGCGGTGGTGGCTGCTGTTGCTGCTGCGGCTGAGGACCTTCGTTCTGTTGCGGTGTCGTCTGATCCCCACCCGCTGCGGAACCAGCAGGAGGCTGCGTTCCCCCCGGTGTCTGAGACGCCGGAGGATTACCCGCCGGCTGCGCAGGTGCAGCGTTCTTGGCTGCCGCTTGTGCTTCGTCATAGCGCTGCAGCCGGAAGTAGACCGGGGTCACTTCCAGAGGCATCTTGTCACGCGGATTCAGCGGCGCGTACAGCTTCGCATTCAGCTGGTGCACCCGGTCGTCCCACGGATCGGTCTTCAGCCAGCTTCCCAGCGGCAGGGCAGGGCTCTGTGTCAGGTCATCCCAGTTAAGTCGGGGAGCGGCCTTCGCCAGGGCGGCCATCCAGGGCGTGCCGTCAGTCTTCAACAATGAGTCGCCCAGCTTCGGCGTATTAAGCGCCTTCAGAACCTGGCCGCGATCGGCAAGTTGTGACCAGTACAGACCGGCCTTCGATAACTGATCCTTGTACATCGAGGCATCCAGGTACTCCTGCGCCTTGAGGGCAGCTTCCTGATTGTCGTGATCGGTGTGATTCATGGCGATGCGCCGGAACGACGCTTCATCCGGGAACATCAACCGGTCGTTGAAAGCGTAGCGCGTATCGATGTGGTGTCCGAGCGAGATATGTGCCAGCTCAAGCGAAATGATTGAAGCAAGCGTCGCTTCGTCTTTCGGCATCGTATCGATCAAGCCCTTGCTTACCAGGATGGTGTTGCCCACCGTCGTCGTTTCGATTGTGTCGGTCAGCATCAGCCGGCAATGCACAGGCAGGCTCAGCTGGATATTGTTCGGTACCACCAGGTTGGTGACGATCTGATCCAGCACCGTCTGCTCAAAACCGTTCGGAGTCAGCGGAGCCACGAGGCCCGCCTGCTCGAGGCGATCGATGACGTTGTTCTCGGCCTGCGAAACCCACTCGCGCGAGGCCTGCAACGGGCTCACGTCCTGTGAGTCGTCGCTCTTGTCCTCCGCGTCATCTACCTTCATGCTCACGCTTTCGCTGTCATGCGTCGGAAGCTTGAGACTGTAGCCCCAGAAGTGTGTGTGCGCTTTCAGGCCAACTTGCTTATCGCCATCGCGGCTCGTCTCTTCCACGTAGATAGTCACCGGCAGCCAGATACCCGGCTGCACATTCATGCGCCAGCTGTCGAAGTGGAAGTAGTAGCGCGAGTCATCCTCGCTCCGCGGCCCGGTGTACGTGCCGTTGAAGCGAACAACGTTGCCGTCCTGGTCTTCGACCCACACGCGACCGTAGAAGCGGCCCATGCCGGTGACCTTGGGATGAACGTCATAAACCCAGGTCCTTACAGATCCAAGGAATTCGCGCCGAACATAGGTGAACGCGTAGTGCTGTTCGTCGAATCCGGTTGGATCGAGGAACATCATCTGCATGAATCCCGTTGGATTGTAGGTGAAGTGCTTGTCCAGCCCCAGGGCCTTGGTCAGCCCGCTGATAGCGGCGAATGATCCCTTGAACCAGCTCTTCTTCTCTTTCGAGTCGCGCGGCTCATAGGTCTTGTCGAAGAAGCCCTTACCGAAATCGACGCGGCTCAGCGTGTACTGATCCCCGATTGGCACCTGCCAAAGCTTCACATCCGGACGAGTGTCCTGAATGTATGTCTCAACGAGCGGCGTACGCTGCTGGATGGCTTTGATCAGGATCTTTTCCTGCCCGATAGCCTTCTGTATCAGCGCGGCCTGGTCTGGGGTCAAGGGATGTGTCTGGTCATACTTCGGCGTCTTCTTCGCCTCTGCCGCAGACAGGCCCAAGAGCAGGGACAGGAGGGTAACAGGGATCTTTCTGTACATCATTTTTCTCCTAGAACTTCTTGTCTTTCCATGACAGGGGGCTTTCCACTTCTGCTGAGCTTATCTATCCCCTGCCGTAATCACAGCAACGTTTGGACTCTATGCCAGTTGGAACGTGATAGTGATGTTAGTCGTTAAATCAACCGCCTGGCCATTGCGAGTGGCGGGGCGGAAGCGAATTAGAGATGCGACGCGGCGAGCTTCTTCATCCAGCCCGTGTCCAAGCCCGTGCACGATGCTGTTGATAACTACTTGACCGGATGCGGTGAAAGTCACACGCAGAATTACGTCCCCTTGCACCTTGAGCTGACGCGCCTCTGCCGTGTATTGCACAGAAGGCTTCGAGATGACTTCAAGGCTTGTCGGAGCCACTTCTCTCTTCTGCTGCGCGGCTGGCGTGGCTGCCACCTGGTTCTGAATACCCACAGACCCAACCTTGCCGCCTGTCGGATAGCCTGTAGAAGCTGTTCCCGTTCCTCCCGGTATTCCAGCCTGCGCTACCTTGCCGACGGCACCCGCATTTGAACCCGATTTCAGCCCGTTGCCGATGCCCGCTGATCCAACCACTCCGTGAGGCGCAACTGCAGGACCCTGCATACCGCCATATGGGTTTCCGATCGCGGCTACCGTCGCTGGACGGCTCGCATTTGGATTGGGTGTGACGCCAAATGTTTCGCCCAGATGAACTGGGGCTGTCGAAGCTTTCACGGTGTTGTTCTGTGCCGGCATTGCGGCCGTGAGCGCTGCCTTGGGCTGCGGTGCCAGAATGATCGACGGCTTCGCCGCCTTGATCACAGGGGTGTTGAGCTTCGCTTCCATCTCCAGAGGCTTCAGCGCTGGCTTCGGCTCAGGCTTCGGCATGTTGATCTTCGGCTGCTCCATCTGGACTTCCAGCTTCGGCTTCGGAAGATCAGGAAGTTTAGGCGGAGGCGGAGTCTTGAACTTCGGCTGCGGCGGCGGGGTAGTGGGAAAGATCAGTTCCGTCTGCTCGAAGTGTCGCTCCTGAATCACGTGCTTGGCCGTCATTCCCACCCAGATCATCAGGCCCAGAATGATCGCATTCACCGTCACGCTCGTGACAAACGAAGCCGACCGTCCCTCCGGTTCCGGGAGCAAGCCGAAACTGATTCGACCAGGATAGCCACTCATCTGCATTTTGATACCTCAAGGTTTGCCATGGAGGCGGCTTGTGTCTGGGGGATTCCAGTTGAAAAACCGGAAAAATGGGATGAAGTCTCGCTACACTTCGCCATTTCGTCCCCACCCTTTTCCGGGCGTGCTTGATCTCGTTTCAGTGGCCGCAAACGCTCCTCGTTTACCGCGGCAACTGGCTGAAACCAAAAAGGAAAATGTTTCGTGCTGTGCGGATACCGGGAGCAGGGGATTGTTGTGCTCCACAGGGCCGCGTGCTCTGTTTGACGTCGCTCTCCCCAAAACGGAATGAACGGTACACGAGAGTCTGCCTCTATGGTATCGGAACTGGTTACCCAAGCGCCAGAGGGGTTATCTCCAAATTGCCGAGCACCACCCTGCCCTGTAAACCTGTATCCGTAGCACTGTCCCGCGCGCATCCTGCTTCTCCCGGAATCCCAAATGCATCGAAACAATCTATCGCAGAGTTCCTCATTTGAGGCCGGGAAAAAGGGGACTACTTGCTGCGCCTTACATCTCCTCAAACCCGGGCTCTGAACCAGTGTTTCGTTCATCAGCCGCGAAGTTTGAGCTAGCCGTCTGCTGACGGTCTTCATTCAAACGGCGCAAACCTCTCCTGGTTGCCTTGCTGTAATAGACTCACGGTAACCCAAACCGCTCTGGAAGGACACTGTTTTTGTGAGAACTTTGGTTACCGGCGGTGCCGGTTATGTCGGGGGCACGGTTGCCTCTCTGCTTCTCTCGCAAGGTCATCAGCCAGTTGTATTTGACAACCTCTGTCACGCACGCCGCGAGATGGTTCCTCCGGGCGTGGAATTCATCGAAGGCGATCTCGCAAATCGTGACCTGATTGAGAAGATTTTCAGATCTGCAAAGAGCGAAGGTAAGCCCTTCGATTCCGTCCTTCATTTCGCTGCGCTCATCGAAGCTGGCGAATCGATGGTCCACCCTGAAACCTACTTCCGTAACAACACGGCTTCCACCCTGGCCATGCTCGAAGCTGTCATCGCCGAGGGGCCGCGCCGGCTCGTCTTCTCCTCCACAGCAGCCGTTTACGGCGAGCCCGAATCTGTCCCCATCACTGAAAGCGCTCGTCTTAAGCCCACGAACGTCTATGGCGAATCGAAGCTGATGGTCGAGACCATGCTCAACTGGTTCCATTCCCTCCACGGCCTGCGCTCCGTTTCCCTTCGCTACTTCAACGTCGCTGGCGCGCCTGAGGGCCCCAAAGGCATCGCGCGAGGCGAAGATCACGAGCCCGAATCGCACCTGATTCCGCTGATTCTCGACGTCGCCCTCGGACGCCGCAACTCCATCCGCATCTATGGCGATGACTACTCGACTCCCGACGGCACCTGCATCCGCGATTACATCCACGTCTCCGATCTCGCCGACGCTCATCTGCTCGCTCTCAAAGCCCTCGAAACCGATGTCGCCGGAAAAAGCCGCCTCATCTACAACCTCGGCAATGGCCATGGGTTCAGTGTTCGCGAAGTCATCGAATCGGCTCGCCGCGTCACCGGCCATGCGATTCCCGCAGAACTCCACCCGCGTCGCCCCGGCGATCCCGCCGTCCTCGTCGCCAGCTCCGAAAACGCCATTCGCGACCTGGGTTGGAAGCCCCGTTACACCCAGCTCGACGACATCATCCGCACCGCCTGGGTCTGGCATCAGAAACGGTACTGACTCACCTTTCGACCAACCGTCTGCAGATCAGTTCATTCCGTTGGAGGAACGCTCTCCCGAATCGCTTGCGCCATGCGATCGATCGAAGTGTCTTTGCTAAGTTCTTCGATGATGGGCTGATCCGCTGCTTCTCTCAGCCCTATCTGCTTTGCAATCTGGCGATTCAATTCCAGCATCGCGGTAATTTCTTTCTCGGTCAGCAACAGCATCTGGATCATCAAGTGCTCTCGCTCGTCGGCGCGCCGACCGATGCGCGCTTGGCGGATCAGAATGAAACTCGCCAGCAGAATGGCTTCAAAGGTCACAAAGCTGCAAAGCAACGAAAACGGCGGAGGATCGAAATGTCTCCTCCCTGGCCACATGTTCAGCGTGATCCACATCCCGAAAATACCCAGGTGAATGACCACGAACTTGAGACTTCCCGCAAATCCCGCAATCACGTCTCCAATGCGCTCGGACATCGTTCGCTGATTCAGAAAATCCTGTTCGTGTCTGGCAATCAACTCAACGTGCTGCTCGATTGAAGCTCCTGGCATGAGACCCCTCCGGACCCGATGATTTGATGTAATAAGGAGGGCTCACGAACTTCACGCCAGAATCCCCCTGCTCAATTGAGCAAAGTAAGATGAATTTCTGAAAGATCTATGGCTGCCGACAAAACCGAAACGACACGTGTCTCCGCTGAAGCACCTGATCGCATTCTCGCCGAAACCGAAATCGAGCACTTCATCCACGACGGTTTCCTCCGCATCGACGACGCCTTCTCGCCCGAAACAGCCGTCGCCGCCCGCGAGATTCTCTGGCAGGACTCAGGCTGCGATCCTCATGACCCCTCCACATGGACCAGGCCCGTCATCCGCCTCAACGATTATCCGCAGCAACCATTTCGGGAAGCTGCCAACACGCCAATCCTCCACAGCGCCTTCGATGCGCTCGTAGGCAAAGGCCGCTGGGTTCCCCGTGAGAGCCTGGGAACCTTTCCGATCCGCTTCCCCCACTCCGACGATCCCGGGGACACAGGATGGCACGTCGATGCGAGCTTTCCACCCGATCCGTCCACCGACAACTATCTCCAATGGCGAATCAACATCAACTCCAAGGGCAGGGCATTGCTGATGCTCTTCCTCTTCTCAGATGTCCGCGAATCGGATGCACCCACACGCATCCGCATCGGCTCCCATCAAACCGTCGCACGATATCTCGCTCCCGCCGGTGAAGAAGGAATGTCGATGATCGAAATCTCCACTGAAGCGGCGTCAGCAACCACGAACGCCGATGAAATCATCGCCACCGGAAACGCCGGCACAGTCTACCTCTGCCATCCGTTTCTCCTCCACGCCGCTCAACCGCATCGCGGGCAAACCCCGCGGTTCATGGCGCAGCCCCCACTCATGCCGCGAGTGCCACTCCAACTGACAAAGGCTGACAGCAACTTCTCACCAGTCGAACTGGCAATCCGTCTCGCGCTCAACATGAACTAAGCTTCACATCGCCGGACGCAGAATGCTGGCCGCTGAATCCAGGTGCTCGATGGCCCGAATTCACTTGACGATCGTATCCGGGCACCCCCACAGTTACCGCATCAGTCCCGCTGTGCCCCCTGCTGATTGACGGGACTTTTGTGCGAGGTCGATCAGCGAGTGTCAGCCCAGGCTTTTACCGGCCCCTCCCCGTCCGCGTCCCTTGTCCCCGTTGTCCTCGGTTCCGCCACAGGAACCCTGATCGAGTGGTACGACTTCTATATCTTCGGCGCCCTCACCTCGGTTCTCGCCGTGAAGTTCTACCCGCCCGAAAACCAGACATTCGCCCTCATCGCCTACCTGGCCACCTTCGCCGCCGGTTTCCTCGTGCGTCCTTTCGGTGCGCTCTTCTTCGGCTGCATCGGCGACATGGTCGGCCGACGTATCGCCTTCATCTTCACCCTATCCATCATGGGCGGCGCAACCGCCGCCATCGGCCTCCTGCCCACATTCAAGACCGCCGGCTGGATCGCGCCCGTTGCCCTCATCGCAATCCGACTGCTCCAGGGCCTGGCGCTTGGTGGTGAATACGGAGGCGCAGCGGTCTATCTTGCCGAGCACGTGCCCGATGGCAAACGTGGCTTCTACACCAGCTTCCTGCAGACCACCGCGGGGCTTGGCATGATCATCTCCCTTTCCGTAATTCTCACAACCGAGCACTTTATGAACGGCCCCGCATTCCAGCGATGGGGATGGCGCCTTCCATTTCTGCTCTCACTCATCTTCGTCGCCATCTCGCTCGTCATCCGCTTCCGCATGAAGGAGTCCCCGATCTTCGCGCACGTCAAGGCAACTGGATCTCAGTGTGCCCGTCCACTCAAAGAGGCTTTTGGCAACTGGCCCAATCTCAAGCAGGTGCTAATCTCGCTATTCGGCGCGGCTGCCGGCCAGGCAGTCGTCTCCTACACCGGGCTGTTCTTTGCCCTCTTCTACATGCAGAACATCTTGCGCATCAGCGCACACACCGCGAACGTAATCGCGCTTTGCGGTCTGATCATCGCAACCCCTTCCTTCGTCATCTTCGGGGCGCTTTCTGATCACATCGGGCGAAAGAAAGTCATGCTTGGCGGAATGCTTCTGTGCGTAGTCTGCATATACCCCATCTACCGGGCTATGCAGCAAGCCGCGGGCAATAACGTTGTCGCCGTCTCCTCCACCACGGATCCCATCACCGGCGAAACCCGTCTTACTCCGCTCACGCGTGAAGCCTCCACCAACCTGCTCGTACCCGCTTCTCAGGCCAGCCACCCCAACCTGCCCATGTTGATCTTCCTCATTTGCCTTCAGAACCTCTTCTCCTGCATGACCTACGCACCCATCGCCGCATACCTGGTCGAGGCATTCCCCGCGAGGATCCGCTACACCTCCGTGTCATTGCCCTACCACCTGGGCAACGGCATCTTCGGAGGCCTTCTCCCAGTCATCGGCGTGGGTCTCTGCGCCGCTACCGGAAACCTCTACGCTGGGCTCCTGTTTCCCATCACGGTCAGCACCTTGTCGTTCGTGGTCGGCAGCTTTTTCCTCAGAGAGAGTCACGGCACCCTCATCTGGTCCGAGATCGCGTCATCCAGCAACGATCAACCTGCTCTTGTCGCCGAAGCCCTGCCAGCCGGATCGGACTGACCTTGATGGCATAGCGATTCAGCTATGCAGGTGATCCGTCTGTCGTTTGCGCCGGCGCAGTTCGTTGTGAAGCAATTCCGGTTTCGAAGAGTCCCCCGGCGCCATACACAATCCAATACACATCGAGAAACGAACGATGGCTTGTGTGCGCCCAGAATGCGGCGGTGATCAGAACGAACGTAGCAAACAGAAGAAAGATCAGGGAGTCCTCGCACCACTTCGCACGCCTTCGCCACATTCCTCATAACCCAAGTAGCATCACGGGGCCGTAAGAAACTGCATGGGCCAAATTTGAAGGCCAACCGCGGCGGGGAGTTGGCAGCCATGAGAACCCAGCCGCATTCTTGCGAAAGCCATCGATGATCGTTTGCCAGGGATGCGCCCTGATATACAAGAAAGCCTTGTGCCAGAACCATCGATCTGTTGCGACATCATCTCTCGACAACTGCTGTAACTGCTTTTGATCTTGTGTTGGCAGGGCGTCCAGCGCTTCCGCCTTGCTGATGTCGGAGCTTTCCTCTGGATAGTGATGAAAGAGGAACCCGTTGTTGCCAGTCCAGAACAGTTCACCGGCCTCCAGGCTAAGCGATGGCGTACCGACCAGGACGTAATTGCGCCACATCCAGGGAAGCACCGGAAGCGCCAGGAAGAGTGCGCAGACAATTCCATCGCGCAGTCCCTTTCTCCAGTAGAGCCAAAAGGGAACCAACACCGCAAAGGGAACAATACTTGCGCGCGTCAGCACATCGAGGCCCAGGACAAAGCCCGCAACCATGGGGAGAAGCCTTCCTCCGTGCAAATGCGCCGCTTTCATCGAGACGATCACCGATACTATCGTCAACAGCGTGAAAAGGCTGGTCTCCTCGAGTGAGGTGTCATGGACAATGTAGTACGGGTAAAACGCCGTGATTCCTGCAGCCAGTATTGCCGCCCGGTCGGCCGCCCGGCCGGGGAAAAGCAGGCGTGCCAGCAGCGCTGAGCAAAATGCGGTCCCGGCGCCAATGGCTGATTCGGCGATCACAACAGGCCAGAATGCCTTGTGTCCGAAGGTCAAACCTGCAAGGACGAGCGAATAAAGTGGAACCCGGAATGTCTCCGGTGTCCCATCTGTAAAACCAATGCCTTTCCCGGCGGCGATGCCCTGGGCAATCTCGAAAAAGAATGTGTAACCATTTACCCAGAAATCGTCAGCCGAACCGTGAAAGTGTCGTGCAACGATCCTCACCACAAATGCCAGTGCTACGAGCAAATACACTGCACCCGGAATTTTGAAAGTCGAAGGCTCGACCGGCATATGCCTCATAGTAATGGTGCAATCGCCGATTGCAGAGTATGACCAGACTTGCGATGAACAACTTTTCAGGGAGGTGCCCCCGCCTTGCCCTCCATCCCCCTGCCCCTGATAAAGTTTCATCCGACACGCAATCCCGCCGGTACGCGTCCAGCGAACCGTGGCGGACGATGCTAACCTTCGTTCCTCCAAAGGAATTATTCATGTCCTCCACGCACGTTCCCGCTGATCCAAAATCGGTCTCATCCCTATCCAGCCAGGATCTCGACTCTCTCCTTCGCGAAGCCCGCGTCTTCCCGCCTCCGCCCGAGTTTTCCCAGAAAGCGCACATCAAGAGCCTCGAGCAGTACGAGCAGATGTACAAGCAATCCATTGAAGATCCCGAGGCCTTCTGGGCTGGTGTCGCAAAGGAACTGCACTGGTTCAAATCGTGGGACAAAGTGCTCGACTGGAACCTGCCCAGCGCCAAATGGTTCGTCGGCGGCAAAATGAACCTCAGCTACAACTGCCTCGATGCTCATCTCGACGGCCCTCGCCGCGACAAGACCGCCATTATCTGGGAAGGCGAGCCCGGGGAAATTCGTCGCCTAACTTACGCTGAAATGCACGTCGAAGTCCAGCGCTTCGCCAACGCCCTCAAGGCCCTCGGCATCAAGAAGGGCGACCGCGTCGCCGTCTACATGGGCATGACGCCGGAACTCGCCATCGCCATCCTCGCCTGCGCGCGCATCGGAGCCGTTCACTCCGTCATCTTCGGCGGATTCGCCGCCAACGCCATCGCCGATCGCGTCAACGACTGCGGCTGCGTCGCCATCATCACCCAGGACACCAGCTATCGTCGCGGCAACGAAGTCCCGCTCAAGCGCACCGTCGACGAAGCCATGCATGCCTGCCACACCGTCGATCATGTCATCGTCTACCGTCGCACCGGTTCACCCGTCAATATGGTCGAAGGCCGCGACTGGTGGTGGCACGACATCGTCGACAACGCGCCGACGCACTGCCCCGCCGAGCCGCTGGACTCCGAAGATCCGCTCTACATCCTCTACACCTCCGGCACCACCGGCAAGCCCAAGGGCCTGGTACACACAACCGGCGGCTACGCGGTTCAGACCTACATCACTTCGAAGTACGTCTTCGATCTGCACGACGACGACATCTACTGGTGCACCGCCGACATCGGCTGGGTCACTGGCCACTCCTACGTCGTCTACGGTCCCATGCAGAACGGCGCCACCGTTCTCATGTACGAAGGCGCACCGAACTACCCCGACTTTTCTCGCTTCTGGAAGATCATCGACGACCACAAGGTCACTATTTTCTACACCGCTCCGACTGCCATCCGTGCCTTTATCAAGTGGGGCGATCAATACGTCGACAAATTCAAGCTCGATTCGCTACGCCTCCTCGGTACCGTCGGCGAGCCCATCAATCCCGAGTCATGGATGTGGTACCGCGAAAAGATCGGCCACAATCGCTGCCCCATCGTCGATACCTGGTGGCAGACTGAGACCGGGTCCATCATGATTTCGCCCATTCCTGGCGCCGTTCCCGCCAAGCCGGGCTCCGCCACGCGCCCCTTCTTCGGTATTCAGCCGGAAGTCGTTACGAGGCCCGATGAGAACGGCAACTTCCATGCCGTCCCCGCCGGTAGCGGAGGCCTTCTCATCGTCCGGAAACCGTGGCCGTCCATGGCTCGCACCGTCTACGGCGATCCCGAGCGCTTCAAGAAGACCTACTGGTCCGACGTACCCGGCTGCTACTTCACCGGCGACGGTGCGCGCGTGGATGCCGATGGCTATTTCTGGCTGATGGGGCGCGTCGATGATGTCATCAATGTCAGCGGACACCGTCTCGGTACCATGGAAATCGAATCTGCCCTCGTCGCACACTCCAAAGTCGCTGAAGCCGCAGTCGTAGGTCGCCCCGACGATCTCAAAGGCCAGGCCATCTCGGCCTTCGTATCTCTTGAGTCCGGCAACCAGCCCTCCAGCGAACTGAAAGACGAGCTGCGCAAGTGGGTCACCAAGGAAATCGGCGCCCTCGCCCGTCCCGACGACATCCGCTTCACCGAAGCTCTTCCCAAAACCCGCAGCGGCAAGATCATGCGCCGCCTCCTCCGCGAACTGGCCACCCACGGCGAAATCAAGGGCGACGTCACCACCCTCGAAGACTTCACCGTCATCGCCAAGCTCCGCGAAGCCGAAGAAGGCTAGAGTTGCCGACCGCTGTCTGGTGGCGATGATCTGCACATCGTAGGTTCTGGCGCCCGCATTCGGGCCGCCGGCGTTCTCTTCCCACCCCGGACCAGCCGCTGGGCCGTGCCCTGCATCGAACACTAGGTTTGACTCTTTGCTTTATTGCCTTGGGTCTTCACGCGAGATCGGACTATTCTCGCTTCAATGTCCTCCTCTTTCCCTTATCCCCAGAGGACCGATGGACCCCGCAAGCTATTGCGTCTATAACGCGACCCGGAACGCGCTACTGAGTGAGCGGGTCGTCTCCGTGTCTGACTCCCAGACGCCATCGCAATTGCTTGCCCTTGTTTTGAACGGCCCTGGTCGCGATCCGCACTTCTGCATACGTTTGACCAAAGTCTCCGTAGCTCTGGAAATTCCGCGCCTCTTCGCCTTTGATGTCGCCTATCTTGACGCCGAACAGAGGATAGTTGAAGTCGCGGAGGTAGGCCCTGGCACGCCATTTCCTCCTATTTCTGACCAGGTCGCAAGCATCCTCTTCCTTTCCGATCACCTACTTCCCAAATCTGGCTCCGAAATCGGCGACTTCATCCGGATCTGCACTGAAGCGGAGCTCGCCGCCCTGTTGCGAGCCGCCGCTCACTTTCAACAGGTCGAATCACCCGGCTGGCCAATCGAATCGCACCTGGTCTCGAACAGCCCTCCTATACCCGACCCCTTCGCCGGTTCCTTGATTTTCCTGCCCGCCTCCGGAATGCCTCAGACCACCGAGGTTTTCCTCGCTACTCAGCAACCGGGTCTGGATACACCTGATTCCACTGCCGACGAAGCTTCACGAGCAGCGTCGCCCGTTGATGTGTTCTCACAGATAGCGCAAGTCCCCGAGGAATCGTCTCAACTCGTCATCGATGAGGTTCAACCGCCACACGAACCAGAGAATCAGGAACCTGGGCAGTCCGTCGTGCCCACTCCTCCTCAACGGCCGCTCACCCGTTTCTTCGAAACCGCGTTCCAAGCGCCGCCGTCCCTCGACACGCAACGGGAGAAGATGGAAGAACGGCCTGCTTCGCAACCGTCTCAACTCCCATTCAGCCTCAAAGCAGTGATTCAGTTCGTCGATGACCAGCTTCGACGCGAGAAAAAAGAACAGGAGGAGCGAGCCCATCCCGGAGAACTACTACAACCCGAGATCGAACCTGTAAATACTCCGATCGCAGACTTTATGGAGGAATCTGAACTCGTAGAGCCTCCTCCCATCCTGCACCCGCCGCTTGAGGCTGCTGAGAACCTCGAGAACACCGAAATGGTGCCCGAGGTATCGACTGAAGATGTTTCCGAGTGGTCCAGATTCCATGCGACGCCGATCGGTGAACCTGAGCCCGAGGAGGAATCTCTGCCATTGCCACAAATGATGGCGGAAGAGATCCCGTCCTTACCGCCATCGCAACCTTATCCGTCAATCCTGCACGAACGAATACAAAAACCCGAGCCAGTCGAGGCGTCAGCCGTCGAGCCGTTTCCCGGTGTGCCACCACCGCCCGCACCACCCCTGCCGGAACATCTGCCCAATCCCGCAGAAATATCTCCGCCATTGCCTGCGCAGAAGCCCTTGTCGCCCGTGGAAGCGTCTCTGCCTCCTGCACAAGAACCCATCAGAGAAATCGACCGTACAATTGCTGCCCGCGCCAGAGAAAAGCTTCCCTTTGCCAACCGCGTTCAGCGCTGGCTTGCAGGCGAGTCGATCTCGCTCAGCGGCAACCGCCGTCGCGGCGAACGGATTGCACTCCCAGGCCTGGTCGCCTTCTACTTCACTGGTGGCGCGCCCAAACCACACGAGATCGTCAACATCAGCACCAGCGGTCTCTATCTCCGCAGCAAAGAGCTGTGGTCTCCCAACACCCTCGTTCGCATGACCCTCGAGCGGCAAAATGCCGAACTCGACGAGAAGAAATCCATCAGCGTATTGGCTCGCGTCGTCCGCATCGACAACGATGGCATCGGCCACGAGTTCGTCACCACCGAGGTCCTCAAAAACCTCCGCGCACGAGACTTCCTTCCTCAGCAGGGAACCAACCGCAAGGAACTGGAGAAGTTCCTTGCTCAGTCCAGGTAACCTTCGCCGGCGCCAGCTCTCCCAGATTTCGATCTCATCGTGCGGCTGTCTGTCGCCCCGAATCCGGCGTACACTTCTGCTACAAACAACGCCCCGCGTCGGAGACTCCCATGCGCGATCTCGTTTACAGCGTTGCCGCCAGTCTCGACGGCTACATCGCAGGCCCCAATGGCGAATTCGACTGGATCACGAACGACCCCACCATCGACTTCGGCGAAATCTTCCGCCTATTCGACACTGCCATCATGGGCCGCATCTGCTACCAGGACATGCTGCGTCTCGGCCGCTCGCCGAAAGAATTTGGGATGAAGATTTATATAGCGTCTACGACCCTCAATCCAATTGAGAATCCCGGCGTCACCATCGTCTCTGCGGATCTGCCCAATACCGTTTCCGAACTCAAGCGCAAATCCGGCAAATCCATCTGGCTCTTCGGCGGCGGAAGAACCTTCCGCAGTCTCCTCGATTCCGGGCTCGTCGATCGCGTCGAAGTCTCTTTGGTCCTATTCTTCTTGGTGGCGGAGTTCCTCTCGTCCCCTCCCGGCCGTCGCTGGCCTCTTATCTTCAAGAACTCCCGCACGTTTCCAAGCGGCATCGTGTCGCTAACCAATTGCTTAGCCACTCAACCACAAATCTGACGAGCAGTGAAAAGGCGGAGCATACTAGCTCCGCCTTCCTTGACCACCTGTCTCAAACTCTAGAAGTGGTAAACCAGCCCAATCCCAGCGCGCGCATTCCAGCGCATGTGCGAAGAGAATCCCGACTGATACGGCTGAATCGTGAATGCCGATCCGATGTCGTCGCCAAACGCCCGGATTGCCCAACGCGGGCTGCGGTTGTAATCCACACCGACTCCGAAACCGCCCGCGAAAGAGATATCCGGCTGGATTGAGACGCCGCCCGTATGGACACCACCGAACAATCCTTCCGCGTACCCGCTCCATTTCTCGAACAGATTCCCACGGATCACCGGCCCAACCAGAACCATGTCGACGACAGGTTTTCCTGGATTAGTCGATGTCACATTCCACGCATAGTAGCCGCCGTCCGCCTTCAATCCGAAGTGGTCTCCGAAATACCGCGTCACCGATCCGCTCACACCCTGCAGGCCGCTGCGCGACAGATTCACCTGGTTCAAACTCGTGTAACCGTACCCTACGTAAGCCTCATATTTGAAAACCGGCCCCGTCACATCCTTCGGCGGTTTCTCCGGCGCGATCTGGCCCACTGCAGCCATCGGTACAACAAAGGCCGAAGCCACAACCAGAATCGAAAGCAGCAACTTGCTCTTCAATGCCAATTCTCCTTCAAACCATCCTGCGCTAAGGCGCAGCAATCTGCGCCTTAGCGCAGCATAAAACCCCAACATGGTCCGGCACGACCTTGGCCGTCCTTGCCACAAAAAGGTCCCGCTCATCAGTTCGGTACCTTCCTAGACTAACTGCTTCACCCCGGTTCCACGAAGCCCCGTCACCGCTGTTGAACCACCACGGGACCGGGCAGTTTCGCCACCTTGCCTGCATTCGCTGACACTGGGACGTTTGTTCCGGCCCGAAGATAGCGTTGCATCACTGCTGGGCTCGTCCAATCCAATGGCCAGCCATCTTCGATCGCCACTGCGGTGTACTCTCCCGGAGCCACATCGCGAAATGCAAAGCTTCCGTCAGAGTCCGACTGGTCCCGCCGTGTCAACGCCTTCCATTGCGCAGGGTCTCTTGGCAGCAGCACCATCATTGCTCCTGCAAACCCCTTGCCGCCCTTCTTTGCAATACCCTCAATCCGAGTCTCGGCTCCACTCAAAGTCACCCGCAGCGCAGGGCGATCCTCTCGCAGCGCAATCTCATTTCCGGCCTGCTCCTTCGTTCCCAATGCAGTTGCGACCACTGGCATCCGCTTGTCTCCTGCCGTTGCCAGCACCTCATACTCACCCGGAGGCATTGGCATGAAACTGAACCGTCCGCCACGCACCTCTGTCGCAAACTGGGTCTGTCCGGCGCCCCCGTCCAGGCGATTGAGAGTCAGCGTCATTTCTTCCGGAATCCTCAGACCCGAAATCATCCGCACCTCTCCGCTGACCACATTCGCCGTAGTTCCGGCTGCCGCGTCGATCTGTTGATTTGCACTCAGATCGACGTCCACAATCCTTTGCGGCTCGCCATCCGTCAATTCGTAATGACCCGGAGCAACTCCGCCCAGTTCGAGCGTGCGACCTTGAGCACCACCAAAGAAGTCGCCTGAACTCTCTGAATCGATCACGCTTCCAAAAGCGATCCGCTGCAACTGCGGAATCACGACGCTTCCATCCGCCCTCTCTGGAGCAGGAATTGATACGTGCAGCGAAGGCACGGCATGCAGACTGATGTTGATCTTCAGGCGCACTCCTCCGGCCAGTTCAATCGGCGTCGCTGCGCGTTCATCGGTCGTCGAATCGAAATAGGTCACTGGATAAACAACATCGAGCGCACTATTCTTTTTGCCCGCCGCGCTCCCGTGCAGTGCGTACCATGGCTCTGCCGTCACTGCCAGCAGGCATTCTCCGGCAGGCAAATCGCCGATCTCGTACTCGCCTGTATCGTCCGTCTGCGTGCCATTGGCTCTCTCAACGCGCTCACCCTGGTGCTTCGGGCGCTTGAAGAGCATCACATTCGCATTTGCCACCGGTTCGCCATCATCGCTCGTCACCACGCCATGCAAAACAGCATTCGGTACCAGCTTGAACTGCAGATGCGTTGTTTCCTGGTCGGGTCCCGTCACGATGGACGTCGCGAATTCATCGTGTTCATCGTATGAAGCAGTGCGAAAGCCTCGCTTCGACGCCGTGAGCTGATACTTCGCCGCCGCCAGCCGATCCAGCACGAACCTTCCATCTGCATCGGTTGCGCTCGCGGCAACCGCGTGCCCCGTCGTATCCAGCGCTTGCACCACGCCTCTGCGAACCGGCTCACCTGTCACCGCATTTGCCAGCACACCTGCAATCCGGAATGGCCCCGGTGAACTCGCCGGCGGCAATTGCGCATGGCCCAGCACGATTCCGCAAAACACCATGCACGATGCCACCCATGCGAGCCTCTGCCATCCTCGTCGAATGCATCTCACCTCTGCGGCACCTCCACCGCAAGCTCCGCTTCCGCATTCGGCTCCAGCGAAACAGCCTGGCTCGGCAGTGCCGCGAGCACCTCAGGGTTTCGAAACTCGAGCGCCACCGGCCTGTCGAACGTGAACACGTGATAATTCCCCGGAGTCAGCCCGGTCAGGGTTACTCTCCCGCCCGTCGATGTCCGAAGCGTCTGAGGAATGACATCTTCAGTCGAATCGAAGTCAGGAACCACATACACCGTGTACGCTTGCTCCTCGCCCGCCGTATATGAAACCGATCCCGGCAGTGAAAGCGTCAGCTTTGCGCAGTCGTCGCGCAAACTCAGCATCATCGGGGCCGTATTGCCCGCTACGCCCAGGACCAGAGGCTCCCGCGCAAGGCTCGCTCCTCCCGCCGTGAACGAAGATTCACACAAAGCTCTTGGTCCAATGTTGGTATGCACCCAGTAAGAACCCGCCGTTACTCCCGTCGATCGCAACGCCCCTGATACCGGTCCCTCCGCATAGCTGATCACCATGCCGTCCGAGAGCCATCCCCCGGTCTGGCTTAGTGTCACAAACACGTGCGGATTCCGCGCCGACGGATCGCCCTGCTGCGCCGCCGCAGCTCCTTCGCGTGCTACGCTCACCTGAACCGGGCTGCTGCCAACCTCCGTCATCGGGAGTTGAATATTCGCAATCGCCCGTCCCGCCACCGTAAAGCTCGCCTCACCCGCGAGTCCCCGCGATCCTTGCCGAGTCATATTGAACCTGCCCGCATCTCGAGTCGCGGCAATATGAAAAACTCGAGAGGTCATCGATGCCGTCAGCGAATAAGTGCCTTCCGGCAACATCGTTTGCGCAGTATGCGTCGACGCGTCATATTGAGCTGAGTAGGGAAGTAGATTTCCCTGGGAATCAAGCACCTGAACTGACACATCCTCGCTGCGCTCGCTCCCGTGCGGCATCGTCACCATCGCCACCACAGGTTGGAATGGCTCCAGCGTCAACCCGATATTCGCCTGCGCCTGTTCGCCTCCGCGCAACTGAATCTTCGCTGCGGCTCCGAGCTCTCGCACATCCGGGAAGAACACACTCGGATATCCAGCTCGCGCCACTTTGCCCGGTACGCCAGCTTGAATGAGATTTGCGGCACCTTCGCTGTCCATCGCAGGCATCGTGTACACCGCATACAATCCGTCAGTCAGCCCCCCAAATCGATATCCGCCCTCGCTGTTTGTTCGCGCCGTCGACGCCACCTGCCACACCGCGCGTCCGTCTCGAATCGTTCGCCTCAGCAGCATCACCTGGATGCCCTCGGCCACGTCCCCCGTCGAAAGTTGAATTTGCCCGCGAACTGAATTCGCCGGCTCCATCGTGAAAATCACATCGCCCATCTCCGCCGCGACGATCACATTGTGCCCGTACCCATGCGCATTCCACGCAAGGCTGTCCGCGGCCGCCTCCGCCTCATCCAGAAATCCCGGCTTGGTAATCGTGAACTCCTGCGGTCCTGCCGGCACATCGGCAATCTCGAAACGTCCTTCGCCATCCGTCAGCACGCCCGTCGATGCATCTCCGCTAATCCGCACGAGCGCATGCGCCAGCGGATCCCCTGACGCACCTACGCGCACGATTCCATGTACCGCTGTCGTCTGCGTCGATACCTGCCCCGGATTCTGCCCGCCCTCTGCACTGGCTGTACGACCGATCACCAGCGCAATACCTGCCAGCCCGAGACAAAGTGCCCTTTTTAGCGCTCGCAAGACATTTCGTCTCTCTCGATCAGAGTTCCTGAAGTTTGGGCGAGAGTCCACTCCTCATTCTGACGGCTCCCGGCGGGGAAGGGAATCACCGGACTGATAGGTTCTGCTGCATCGGCTTCGCGATTGTTTGTGAAATCATCGAGCGCGAAATCATCGAGCCAGGGATACTCACGACTCGAGCTGACGCACCAGCTTCTTCGGCGCCATCTGTTCGTAACTGCCCCGCAGCAGTTCCTGAACCTCGCTCCAGTCCACCGTCGCGCGATCCACCCGCAGCGCCACCCATCCCCGCGGTCCGATATACGCCGGCATATAAAACTTCCGCGGATTTCCATCGATCAGCCGGTCGTTGTCTCCCGACAGCACCTTGCAGCAGACACTCACGATGCCATCTCCATGATGATCGTTCAGGTAGTAAGCGAACGTCTTCTTTCCCACCTTGAAAGCCACGTGCCCGTGCATCGCTTCTTTCGACGCGCCAGGGAGCGCCATGCAAATCTTCGCCAGCTTCTCCAATCGATCGCGATCCCGATCCGCATCGATCATGGGTGACCTCCACAAGGATCATCAGCCTCGTTCCTGAATAAAAGGCGCTCACGAATTCGGCAGCTTGCAGCAGTCGCCAGCCGCAGCCGGCTCATTGGCGCCCGCATCCAGCACAACCTTCCAGCTACCATCTGCCTGCTTGCGCCATATCGTCATATACCGCCCCGACGTCAGCACCGGCTTTCCGTTCGCATCCTTGCTCCGTCCCTCGAAGTGTCCCCACGTGTACCCCATATCGCCCGATGGCCCCATCTGCGCATCTGTCGGGGCCCAGGTCAGCTGGTACGTCTGCGCCGACCAGTTCGCCGACTTTTCGATCGCGACTCGCCCAATTACCGGCGGTTGGCCATTCCCCAGCGCAACTCCATCCGCCGCAAACCACGACGCGAACCCCGCTCCTC